>Ga0065720_1018823_pt1 | contig 224505 bp, 235 predicted proteins | sample Thericmetagenome_FD_59107 | JGI IMG/M metagenome (GOLD analysis project Ga0065720, IMG submission 59107) | Thermophilic microbial communities from the Joint Bioenergy Institute, California, USA of rice/straw/compost enrichment - eDNA_2 v2... | ecosystem: Engineered > Solid waste > Grass >...
GCTGATCGCGCCGATCGCGATGGATGAAGGCCTGCGCTTCGCGATCCGCGAAGGCGGCCGCACCGTCGGCGCCGGCGTCGTCGCTAAGATCATCGCGTAAGCGACGAGTGCATAGTAGGACACAGGACCATGGATAGTCAGAATATCCGCATCCGCCTCAAGGCTTTCGATCATCGCGTGCTCGACCAGAGCACCAGCGAGATCGTCAGCACCGCGAAGCGTACCGGGGCGCGCGTGCGTGGCCCGATTCCGCTCCCGACTCATATCGAGCGGTTCACTGTGAACCGTTCGCCGCACGTCGATAAGAAGTCGCGCGAGCAGTTCGAGATCCGCACCCATAAGCGGTTGCTCGACATCGTCGACCCGACCCCGCAGACGGTGGACGCGCTGATGAAGCTCGACCTTGCCGCCGGCGTGGACGTCGAGATCAAGCTCTAAGGGGATTGGGCCCATGCGGACCGGATTGGTTGCACGCAAGCTGGGGATGACCCGGCTGTTCACGGAGGACGGCACGCACGTGCCCGTCACCGTTCTGAAGGTGGACAATTGTCAGGTGGTGGCGCAGCGCACCGAGGAAAAGGACGGCTACACGGCCCTCCAGCTCGGCGTCGATGCCGCCAAGCCGAAGAACGTCTCGAAGGCCCTGCGCGGCCATTTCGCCAAGGCCAATGTTGAGCCGAAGCGCAAGCTGGCGGAATTCCGTGTTCCCGCCGACGCGCTGGTCGAAGTCGGCGCCGAACTGTCGGTCGAGCATTTCATCGTCGGCCAGTTCGTCGACGTGACCGGCACCACGATCGGCAAGGGCTTCGCCGGTGTCATGAAGCGGCACAATTTCCGCGGCTTGGAAGCCAGCCACGGTGTGTCGATCAGCCACCGCAGCCACGGCTCGACTGGTCAGCGCCAGGATCCGGGCAAGGTGTTCAAGGGCAAGAAGATGGCCGGTCACATGGGCGACCGTCAGCGCACCCAGCAGAACCTGCAGGTCGTGCGCACTGACGCCGCACGCGGCCTGATCATGCTGAAGGGTAGCGTGCCGGGCTCTGAGGGCCAGTATGTGCTCGTCCGCGACGCGGTGAAGAAGCCGCGTGCGAAGGACCTGCCGATGCCGGCCGCTCTCAAGGCCGCCGCGAAGTAAGGGTAGAGGACCATGGCTGAGACCATCGAAGTCGCGGTGACCACGCTGGAGAACAAGGACTCGGGCAAGCTTGCGCTGTCCAAGGACGTGTTCGGCCTGCCGCCGCGCGCCGACCTGCTGCAGCGTTATGTGGTTTGGCAGCTTGCCAAGCGCCAGCAGGGCACGCATAAGACGAAGACCTATGGCGAGGTCGAAGGCTCGACCCGCAAGATCATCAAGCAGAAGGGCACTGGTGGCGCCCGTCACGGCGCGATCCGCGCGCCGCAGTTCCGCGGCGGCGGCAAGGCCTTCGGCCCGGTCGTGCGCAGTCACGCCATCGACCTGCCGAAGAAGGTCCGCAAGCTGGCCCTGAAGACCGCTCTGTCCACCAAGCTGGCCGAAGGCAAGCTGAAGGTGCTGGACGAGGCGGTGCTGAAGGTCGGCAAGACCAAGGAACTCGCCGGCAAGCTGAAGGGCCTGGGCCTTGAGAGCGCGCTGGTGATCGATGGCAAGGCGCTGGACGAGAATTTCGCCCGCGCTGTCCGTTCGCTCCGCAACATCGATGTCCTGCCGGAGCAGGGCGCCAATGTGTACGACATCCTGCGCCGTGACACCTTGGTTCTGACCAAGGCCGCGGTCGAGGCTCTGGAGGCTCGCCTGAAATGAGCACGATCAACCATTACGATGTGATCCTCGCACCGGTGATCACCGAAAAGGCGACGCGTACTTCCGAGTACAACCAGGTCACCTTCAAGGTGCCGCTCGATGCCACCAAGCCGCAGATCAAGGCGGCCGTCGAGGCGCTGTTCAAGGTCAAGGTCAAGGCCGTGAACACGCTCCGGGCGAAGGGCAAGACGAAGTATTTCCGTGGCGAGCCGGGCCGTCGCTCGGACTGGAAGAAGGCGATGGTCACCCTCGCCGAAGGCCACAAGATCGACGTGACGACGGGGATCTGACATGGCGTTGAAGAATTATAAGCCGGTTACGCCTTCGACCCGCGGTCTGGTCCTGATCGACCGTTCGCAGCTCTACAAGGGCCGTCCGGTCAAGGAACTCACCGAAGGTCTGAAGAAGACTGGCGGTCGTAACCACTTTGGTCGTATCACGACCCGTCACATCGGTGGTGGCCACAAGCGCCGCTATCGCATGATCGACTTCAAGCGGCGCAAGTTCGATGTCGGCGCCACGGTCGAGCGGATCGAGTATGACCCGAACCGCACTGCCTTCATCGCTCTCATCAAGTATGACGATGGCGAGCTGAGCTACATCCTGGCGCCGCAGCGCCTGAAGGTGGGCGACCGCGTGGTGGCCGGCGAGAAGGCCGACATCAAGCCGGGCAATGCGATGCCGATGAAGGCGATCCCGGTCGGCACGATCATCCACAATGTCGAGCTCAAGCCTGGCAAGGGTGGTCAGATGGCACGTTCGGCCGGCAGCTTCGTGCAGCTGGTCGGCAAGGATCAGGGCATGGCCCTGGTGCGCCTGGCCTCGGGTGAGCAGCGTCTGGTGCAGGCCGAATGCATGGCCACCATCGGCGCGGTGTCGAACCCCGACAACCAGAACACCAAGCTTGGCAAGGCTGGCCGCAAGCGTTGGCTGGGCATTCGCCCGACCGTTCGCGGTGTTGCCATGAACCCGATCGACCACCCGCATGGTGGTGGTGAAGGCCGTACCTCGGGTGGCCGTCATCCGGTGACCCCGTGGGGTAAGTCGACCAAGGGTAAGCGCACGCGTAGCAACAAGCGGACGCAGAAGATGATTCTGCGCCGCCGCCCGTCGGGCAAGCATAGCTGATCGGGCTAGGAGGTAGATCGTGGCACGTTCTGTCTGGAAAGGCCCGTTCGTTGACGGGTATCTGCTGAAGAAGGCCGACAAGGTTGCTTCGTCGGGCCGCAAGGAGGTCGTCAAGACCTGGTCGCGGCGTTCGACGATCATGCCGCAGTTCGTCGGCCTGACCTTCGGCGTCCACAACGGCAACAAGTTCATCCCGGTGTTGGTAACCGAGGAGATGGTCGGGCATAAGTTCGGCGAGTTCGCGCCGACCCGTACCTTCCATGGTCACAGCGCCGACAAGAAGGCGAAGAAGTAACCATGAGCAAGCAGGCGCGCGAATCCCGCCTCGGCGAGAACGAGGCGATGGCCGTGGGGCGGAACATCCGTGTCAGCCCGCGGAAACTCGGTGTGGTCGCCGGCCTGATCCGCGGCAAGCGGGTCGAGGCGGCGTTGTCCGAACTCACCTTCTCCAAGCGTCGCATCGCCAAGGATGTGAAGAAGGTGCTGCAGTCGGCGATCGCCAACGCTGAGAACAATCACCAGCTCGACGTCGACCGTCTGGTCGTCTCCGAAGCGAGCGTGGGCAAGGGCCTGGTGATGCGGCGTTTCCATGCCCGCGCGCGTGGCCGCGGTGCGAAGATCCTGAAGCCGTTCAGCCACCTGACCATCGTGGTGCGCGAGCGCGAGGAAGAGAAGAAGGCTCCGGCCAAGGCCAAGTCGACGGGCGCCAAGAAGGCGGCTCCGAAGAAGGCTGAGGCTCAGCAGAGTGGGGAGCAGGCGTAATGGGTCAGAAAGTCAATCCGGTCGGGCTCCGTCTCGGCATCAACCGCACCTGGGATTCCCGTTGGTTCGCCAACGACAAGGAATATGCCGGCCTGCTGCATGAGGATCTGCAGATCCGCAAGTATCTCGAGCAGCGTCTGGCCCAGGCTGGCGTCGCCCGTATCGTCATCGAGCGGCCGGCCAAGAAGGCCCGCATCACCATTCACTCGGCGCGTCCGGGCGTGGTGATCGGCAAGAAGGGCGCCGACATCGAGAAGCTGCGTTCCGACCTGGCCAAGATGACCAAGTCGGAAGTGCATCTCAATATCGTCGAGATCCGCAAGCCGGAACTGGATGCCAAGCTGGTGGCTGAGAACATTGCCCAGCAGCTCGAGCGCCGCGTTGCCTTCCGTCGCGCCATGAAGCGCGCCGTGCAGTCGGCGATGCGTCTGGGCGCCGGCGGCATCCGCATCAACTGCGGCGGTCGTCTGGGTGGCGCCGAGATCGCCCGCGTTGAGTGGTATCGCGAAGGCCGCGTGCCGCTGCATACGCTGCGCGCCGATGTCGACTTCGCCCGCGCCACCGCCAAGACCGCTTATGGTACCTGCGGCGTGAAGGTGTGGGTGTTCAAGGGTGAGATCATGGCTCACGACCCGATGGCTCAGGACAAGCGCTTGGCCGAGCAGGCCCAGGGCAGCCATCAGGGCCGTCAGGGCTGATCCGGGAGTAACGAGAGATGTTGCAACCGAAGCGTACTAAGTTCCGCAAGGCCTTTAAGGGCCGTATCAAGGGCGTCGCCAAGGGCGGTACCGACCTCAATTTCGGCGCCTTCGGCCTGAAGGCTCTGGAACCGGCGCGCGTTACTGCCCGCCAGATCGAGGCCTGCCGCCGTGCGATCACCCGTCACGTGAAGCGCCAGGGCCGCATGTGGATCCGCGTGTTCCCGGATGTGCCGGTGACCAAGAAGCCGGCTGAAGTCCGCATGGGTTCCGGTAAGGGCTCGCCCGAGCTTTGGGTGTGCCGCGTCAAGCCGGGCCGCATCATGTTCGAGCTGGACGGCATTCCGGCCAGCCTGGCCCGCGAGGCGTTTGCGCTCGGTGCTGCCAAGCTGCCGATCAAGACGAAGGTTGTCACCCGTCTGGGTGAGGGAGCGTAAGTCATGAAGGCCACCGAACTGGTCGGCAAGACCAAGGATGAGCTGACCACCAAGCTCGTCGACCTGAAGAAGGAGCAGTTCAATCTGCGCTTCCAGAAGGCGACTGGTCAGTTGGAGAATACCGCGCGCGTCAAACAGGTGCGTCGCGACATCGCCCGTGTGCGTACGGCCCTGCGTCAGCAGGCTGTCGGCAAGCAGGCGTAAGGAGAGAAAGATGCCGAAGCGCGTATTGCAGGGCGTCGTGGTGAGCAGCAAGGGTGACAAGACCGTCGTCGTCAAGGTCGAGCGGCGGATCATGGATCCCGTGTACAAGAAGTTCATCCGTCGTTCGAAGAAGTATCACGCCCACGATGAGAAGAACGCCCACAAGGAGGGCGAAATCGTGTGGATTCAAGAGTCGAAGCCCATCTCGAAGTTGAAGCGATGGGTCGTCGTCGAGAACGCCTCCTGAGACGACACAGATAGTTAGCGAGGTATAGGTCCAATGATCCAGGTGGAAACCAATCTCGACGTCGCCGACAATTCGGGCGCGCGCCGAGTCCAGTGCATCAAGGTGCTGGGTGGCTCGAAGCGCAAGACGGCCCAGGTCGGCGATATCATCGTCGTCTCCGTGAAAGATGCCATTCCGCGCGGCCGCGTGAAGAAGGGCGACGTGCATCGTGCGGTGATCGTCCGCACGGCGAAGGAAATCCGTCGTCCGGATGGCAGCGCGATCCGTTTCGACCGCAATGCGGCCGTTCTGATCAACAAGCAGCAGGAGCCGATCGGCACCCGTATTTTCGGCCCGGTAACCCGCGAGCTGCGTGGTAAGGGCCATATGAAGATTATTTCGCTGGCGCCGGAGGTGCTCTGAGCCATGGCCGAGAAGTTCAAGATCAAGAAAGGCGACAAGGTTGTCGTCATCTCGGGTCGCTCCAAGGGTGCGACCGGCGAGGTGCTGCGCGTTGAGCGCGCGACCAACCGCGTCGTCGTTGCCGGCGCCAACAAGGTGACCAAGCATGTCAAGCCGAGCCGGGCTTCGGCCGGCGGCATCGAGGAGCGCGAGGCGCCGTTGCACATCTCCAACGTGATGCTGGCCGACCCGAAGGACGGCAAGCCGACCCGCGTTGGGTTCAAGTTCCTGGATGACGGCCGCAAGGTGCGCTTTGCCAAGCGCTCCGGCGAAGTCATCGACCGTTGATGGAGGGTGGTGCAATGGCTGCTCCCCGCATGAAGGAAATGTACGAAAATCAGGTGCGCAAGCAGCTGATTGAGAAGTTCGGCTACAAGAACCCCATGGAAGTGCCGAAGATCGAAAAGATCGTCATCAACATGGGTGTCGGTGAAGCCGCGCAGGATTCCAAGAAGGTTCAGCAGGCTGCTGCCGAGCTGGCAGCGATCACCGGTCAGAAGCCGGTGCTGACCAAGGCCCGCAAGGCGATCGCGAACTTCAAGCTCCGTCAGGGCCAGGCGATCGGCTGCAAGGTCACGCTGCGCCGCGATCACATGTACGAGTTCCTGGACCGTCTGATCAACATCGCGCTGCCGCGCGTCCGCGACTTCCGCGGCGTGAACGGCAAGAGCTTTGACGGTCGCGGCAACTACGCGCTCGGCCTCAAGGAACAGCTGATCTTCCCGGAGATCAACTACGACAAGGTCGATACGCCGCGCGGCATGGACATCATCATCTGCACCACGGCGAAGACGGACGAGGAGGCCAAGGCTCTGCTGGCCGGCTTCCGCATGCCGTTCCAGAACTGAGCCGAGAAAGGATCGCTGAATATGGCGAAGACGAGTGCCGTCGAGAAGAACAAGCGCCGTGCCAAGCTGGCGGCGCAGTTCGCGGCCAAGCGCAACAAGCTGAAGGCCATCATCAAGGACAAGAGTGTGTCTCCGGAGGAGCGGTTTGAGGCGGCTTTGAAGCTGGCCGAACTGCCGCGTAATTCGGCCAAGATCCGTGTGCGTAATCGCTGTGAGCTGACGGGGCGCCCGCGCGGCACCTATCGCAAGCTGAAGCTGTCGCGCAACATGCTGCGTGAACTGGCCTCGAGCGGCCAGATCCCCGGCATGGTCAAGTCGAGCTGGTAAGGAGGAGAAGAGCATGGCTCTTACCGATCCCCTTGGCGATATGCTGACCCGTATCCGTAACGGTCAGCAGGCGGGCAAGAACACCATCGAGTGCCCGGCCTCGAAGCTGCGTATGAACGTGCTTGAGGTGCTGAAGAAGGAAGGCTACATCCGCGGCTATGAGCTGCTGGAGGATGGCAACAAGCGCAACCTGCGCATCGAGCTGAAGTATTACGAGGGCGAGCCGGTCATCAAGGTGATCGACCGCGTTTCCAAGCCGGGCCGCCGTGTCTATTCGGGCATCAGCGATCTGGGCAAGGTTCGTGGCGGCCTCGGAATCTCGATCCTCTCGACCCCGCGCGGCGTGATGTCGGATAACGAGGCTCGCAACGCCAATGTCGGCGGCGAAGTCCTCTGCCGCGTGTTCTAAGGAGTTAGACCATGTCGCGTATCGGCAAGCATCCGGTTCCGGTGCCGCAAGGCGTGCAGGTCCAGTTGGCGGGACAGACCCTGACGGCCAAGGGCCCGAAGGGTGAGCTCAAGCTGACGGTTGTTGACGACCTGTCGGTCGAACTGGCCGACGGCAAGATCACCGTCAAGCCGCGCCAGGCCACCCGTCGCGCCCGCGCCATGTGGGGCATGCAGCGCACGCTGGTCAGCAACCTGGTGAATGGCGTCAAGGACGGCTACACCCGCGAGCTGGAGATCAACGGCGTCGGCCTTCGTGCAGCGATGCAGGGCAAGAACCTGCAGCTGAACATGGGCTTCAGCCACGAAGTCATCTATCCGATCCCGGCCGGCATCGAGATCAAGGTGGAAAAGCCCACCTCGATCAAGATCTCGGGCGCAGACAAGCATCTCGTTGGCCAGGTCGCTGCGGAGATCCGCGCGGTCAAGCCGCCCGAGCCGTATAAGGGCAAGGGCATCAAGTATAGCGACGAGACGATCCTGCGTAAGGAAGGCAAGAAGAAGTAAGGAATGCTGTTATGAGCATGAAGACTCGCCTGAACGCTCTGAACGAGCGCCGCAAGCAGCGGAACCGGACCAAGATTCGCGCTGCGGCGCATGGCCGTCCGCGCCTGAGCGTGCATCGTTCCTCGCGCTACATCTATGCGCAGCTCATCGACGACACCAAGGGCGTGACACTGGCCGCTGCCTCGTCGCTGGAAGCCGGTCTGCGCAGCACGCTGAAGACCGGTGCCGACACCAAGGCCGCGACCGAGGTCGGCAAGCTGATCGCCGAGCGCGCCAAGGCCGCCGGTGTCACCGATGTGATTTTTGACCGTGGTGGCTACCTCTATCACGGGCGCATCAAGGCGCTCGCCGAGGCTGCCCGCGAAGCCGGTCTGAATTTCTGAGAAAGGTTTGGGTACAATGGCTGCTACTCAACGAGCTGAACGGGGCGAGCGGGGCGACCATCGCGGTGAGCGCGGGAGCGACCGGGAGCGCGGCGAGAACGAACTCGTCGACAAGCTGGTCAGCATCAACCGCGTCGCCAAGGTGGTGAAAGGCGGTCGTCGCTTTGGTTTTGCCGCTCTCGTCGTCGTCGGCGACCAGAAGGGCCGCGTCGGCTACGGTTCGGGCAAGGCCCGCGAAGTGCCGGAAGCGATCCGCAAGGCCACCGAGCATGCGAAGCGCAACATGATCCGCGTGAACCTGCGCGAAGGCCGTACGCTGCATCACGACATCGAGGGCCGTCATGGCGCCGGTAAGGTCGTGCTGCGTGCTGCTCCGGCTGGTACCGGTATCATCGCGGGCGGTCCGATGCGCGCCGTGTTCGAGACGCTCGGTGTTGCCGACGTCGTGACCAAGTCGATCGGCACGTCGAACCCGCACAACATGGTGAAGGCGACGTTCGCTGCTCTGCAGAACCTGAATGCGCCGCGTCACATCGCGGCCAAGCGCGGCAAGAAGGTTGCCGATATCCTCGGCCGCCGCAGCGAGACTGAGGAGTAAGGTCCATGGCTGCTACCAAGAAGAAGGCTGCTAGCGGCAAGACCGTGAAGGTTACCTGGGTGCGTTCGGCGCATAAGCGTACGGCCGATCAGCAGGCGACCCTGGTCGGACTTGGCCTGCGCAAGCTGCATCAGACCCGCGAGCTGGAGGATACTCCCTCGGTGCGCGGCATGATCGCCAAGGTGCAGCATCTGCTGCAGGTCGAAGGCTAAGGATCCAGTGACCGGCTTTTGCCGGTCCGAGCGGAAGGGTTAGGAACATGCGTCTCAATCAGATCGCCGACAATCCGGGCGCCCGCAAGGAGCGCATGCGCGTCGGCCGCGGCATCGGCTCGGGCAAGGGCAAGACCTCGGGCCGCGGCGTGAAGGGCCAGAAGGCGCGCACTGGCGTCAGCATCAAGGGCTTTGAAGGCGGTCAGACTCCGATCTATCGCCGTCTGCCGAAGCGCGGCTTCAATGCGCTCAATCCGGCGAATTTCGAGGTGGTGAATATCGGTCGCCTGCAGGCCGCGATCGAGAAGGGCAAGCTCGATGCTGCCCAGCCGATCGACGAAGCTGCTCTGGCCAAGGCCGGTCTGTGCTCGGGCAAGTCCGACGGCGTTCGCCTGCTTGGCACCGGTGAGCTGAAGAGCAAGATCACGATCACCGTCAGCGGTGCTTCGGCAACCGCGAAGGCGGCGGTCGAGAAGGCTGGCGGCAGCATCACCGTGCTGGTTCCGGCCAAGGCCGAAGCCGAGCCGAAGGCCGAGAAGAAGGCCAAGGGCAAGAAGTAAGTCGCCCATACCGGGCAGGGGGACGGGGCAGGTTGCGCCCCGTCGCCTTTTGAGGTTCACGCGGTCGGATTTTAGGGATCGGTCATGGCATCGGCAGCGGAACGCATGGCGGCCAGCCTCAATTTGGGGGCCTTCGCCAAGGCGACCGAATTGAAGAAGCGCATCTGGTTCACGATCGGCGCACTGATCGTCTACCGCCTCGGGACTTATATCCCGCTTCCCGGCATCGATCCGATGATCATGGCGGATATCTTCCGTCAGCAGGCGGGCGGCATTCTCGGCATGTTCAACGTCTTCGCCGGTGGCGCGTTGGAGCGCATGACCATCTTTGCGCTGAACATCATGCCGTATATTTCGGCCTCGATTATTGTTCAGCTCCTTACCGCGGTATCGCCCCAGCTTGAAGCGCTCAAAAAGGAAGGCGAGACCGGCCGTAAAAAGCTGAACCAGTATACTCGTTACGGCACCGTGCTTTTGGCGGCGGTTCAGGCATACGGCATCGCCGTTGGCCTTGAGGGCATGAGCGGCAGCCGGGGTGGCGCCGTGATTGACCCGGGCATGTTCTTCCGCATCACCACAGTGATCACGCTGACGGGCGGCACTCTGTTCCTGATGTGGCTGGGCGAGCAGATTACCCAGCGCGGCGTCGGCCAGGGCATTTCGCTGATCATCTTCGCCGGTATCATCGCCGAGCTGCCGCGTGCTCTGGCGGCGACCTTGGAACTCGGCCGCACCGGCGCGCTCAGCACCTTCTTCATCCTGATCCTTCTGGTGCTGGTCGTTGCCGTCATTACCTTCATCGTCTTCATGGAGCGTGCCCAGCGCCGCATCCTGGTGCAGTATCCCAAGCGCCAGGTTGGCCAGCGCATGTTCGGCGGTGAGAGCTCGCATCTGCCGCTGAAGCTGAACACCTCCGGCGTGATTCCGCCGATCTTCGCCTCCAGCTTGCTGCTGATGCCGGTGACGATTGCGCAGTTCACCGCCAGCTCCGGCGCGCCGGAATGGATCACGACCATTACCACGCTGCTTGGCCATGGCCAGCCGCTGTACATGGTCACCTATGTCGCGCTGATCGTGTTCTTCTGCTTCTTCTATACCTCGATCGTGTTCAATCCGAACGACACGGCCGAAAACCTGAAGAAGCATGGCGGCTTCGTCCCCGGTATCCGCCCGGGCCAGCGTACCGCGGAGCATTTCGATTACGTGCTGACCCGCCTGACGGTCATTGGCGCGATCTACATCTCAGCGGTCTGCTTGCTGCCGGAAATCCTGATCTCGCAGTATTCGGTGCCGTTCTATTTTGGCGGCACGTCGCTGCTGATCGTCGTCAGCGTCACCATGGATACGGTGGCGCAGATCCAATCGCATCTGCTGGCACACCAGTATGAGGGCCTCATCAAGAAGGCCAAGCTAAGGGGAGCGCGCAAATGAGGCTGATCCTGCTTGGACCGCCGGGTGCCGGCAAAGGGACCCAGGCCCAGCGGCTGACCGCCAATCACGGGCTGGTCCAGCTTTCGACCGGCGACATGCTGCGCGCCGCGGTCAAGGCCGGCACGGCCATCGGCCAGAAGGCCAAGGCCATCATGGATAGCGGGGCCCTGGTGTCCGACGAGATCGTCGTCGGCATCATCGCCGAGCGCATCGACCAGCCGGATTGCCGTAAGGGCTTCATCCTGGACGGCTTCCCGCGCACGACCAAGCAGGCCGAGGCTCTGGACAAGATGCTGGCTGAGCGCAAGCTGAAGCTGGATGCCGTGATCGAGATGAAGGTCAATGACGGCGTTCTGGTCGAGCGCATCACCGGCCGTTTTACATGTTCGAAGTGTGGTGCCGGTTATCACGACACCTTCAAGCAGCCGAAGACCCCCGGGGTCTGCGACGTCTGCGGCAGCACGGAATTCACTCGCCGGGCCGACGATAAGGCGGAGACGGTGGTCTCCCGCCTGAAAGCCTACCACGAGCAGACTGCTCCCTTGCTCCCGTATTACGAGGGGCGGGGTATCCTGCGGCAGGTCGACGGCATGGCGGAAATCGACGAGGTGACACGGCAGATCGAGGCGGTTTTAGCCTCCCTGTAGTGGCACTAAGTAGTTGACTGAGTAGAGGAAGTTTCTATAATCGCGCCCCTTGGGCAGCGGGCGCGAGCAGGAAAGAGGCGGCGGATCCCGACGTAAGTCTTTGACTACGTTGGTTTTTGTCTTGCAGCCTTTGGTCGCCCAAGGTAAACGTTCCGGTCGGCTGGAACGTGTGATTCGAGGAGAAATAGCGTGGCGCGTATTGCTGGCGTGAACATCCCGACCAACAAGCGGGTCGAGATCGCACTGACCTACATCTACGGCATTGGCCGGGTGAAGGCGAAAGAAATCTGCGAGAAGGTCGGCCTGCCGCCCGAACGTCGCGTCAATGAGTTGACCGACGCCGAAGTGTTGCAGATCCGTGAGACGATCGACCGCGACTACAAGGTCGAGGGCGATCTGCGTCGCGAAGTCGCGATGGACATTAAGCGTCTTATGGATCTCGGCTGCTATCGCGGCCTGCGTCACCGCAAGGGCCTCCCGGTGCGCGGCCAGCGCACTCACACCAACGCCCGTACCCGTAAGGGTAAGGCGGTCGCCATCGCCGGCAAGAAGAAGGCCACCCGCTAAACTCTCGCTCCGTTTTCGAAGGACTGCAGGATCTCCATGGTCAAGGACAAGGCCGCGCGCCCCCGGCGCAAGGAAAAGAAGAACATCACCTCTGCCGTTGCGCATGTGAATGCATCGTTCAACAACACGATGATCACCATCACCGACGCGCAGGGCAACACGATCGCCTGGTCGTCGGCCGGCAGCCAGGGCTTCAAGGGCTCGCGCAAGTCGACGCCGTATGCCGCTCAGGTCGCCGCCGATGTGGCTGGCCGGCGCGCTGCCGAGCATGGCGTTCGCACCCTCGAGGTGGAAGTGAAGGGGCCGGGTTCGGGTCGCGAATCCGCTCTGCGCGCTCTGCAGGCCGTCGGCTTCGTCATCACCAGCATCCGCGACGTGACGCCGATCCCGCATAACGGCTGCCGTCCGCCGAAGCGGCGCCGCATCTAACAGCGTCTCGCGCGGCGAAAGCTGGCGCGACAAGAAGTACGAGGCCGGCCGCCCACCAACTATCTGCGGGGCGGCCGTTGCCGCAACCGAGGTGGTCTAGGCGGAGCGCCGCGCCCGCCACAACCGAACGAGGTTAAGGTGATCCAGAAGAATTGGACCGATCTGATTAAGCCTAACAAGTTGGTGATCGAGCCGGGTGCCGTGCCGGGGCGGACCGCGACCATCGTCGCCGAACCGCTCGAGCGCGGCTTTGGTCTGACGCTTGGTAATGCGCTGCGCCGCGTGCTGCTGTCGTCCTTGCAGGGCGCTGCCGTTACCTCGATCAAGATCGACGGCGTGCTGCATGAATTCTCGTCTATTCCCGGCGTGCGCGAAGACGTCACCGATATCGTCCTGAACATCAAGTCGATGGCGCTGAAGCTGCACGGCGAAGGCCCGAAGCGGATGCACCTGAACGCGCAGGGTCCCTGCGAAGTCACGGCCAAGATGATCGAGACCGGCCATGACATCGAAGTCATGGATCCGAACCATGTGCTCTGCACGCTCGATGCCGGCGCCAGCATCCGCATGGAACTGACGGTCGAGACCGGCAAGGGCTATGTCCCGGCTTCAGCTAACCGTCCGGAAGATGCGCCGATCGGCTTGATTCCGGTCGATGCCCTCTATAGCCCGGTCCGCAAGGTCTCCTACAAGGTCGAGAACACCCGCGAGGGCCAGATCCTCGACTATGACAAGCTGACCATGCAGATCGAGACCAACGGCGCGATCAAGCCGGAAGACGCTGTGGCCTACGCCGCACGCATTCTGCAGGATCAGCTCCAGCTCTTCATCAACTTCGAAGAGCCGAAGGCCGAGACCCGCGAGAAGACCGCGGCCGAGCCGGAGTTCAATCCGAACCTGCTGCGCCGCGTCGACGAACTCGAACTGTCGGTTCGCTCGGCGAACTGCCTGAAGAACGACAACATCGTCTATATCGGCGACCTGATCCAGAAGACCGAAGCCGAGATGCTCCGCACGCCGAACTTCGGTCGCAAGTCGCTGAACGAGATCAAGGAAGTCCTGGCGCAGATGGGCCTGCATCTTGGTATGCATGTCCCCAACTGGCCGCCTGAGAATATCGAAGAACTGGCGAAGAAGCTGCAGGATCAGTATTGATCCTGCCCGCCGAATTAAGGATCGAGGAGAGTAGACATGCGCCACCGCAATGCCGGCCGCAAGCTCAACAAGTCGAGCGCCCATCGTCGGGCGATGTTCGGCAATATGGCTGCTTCGCTGATCAAGCATGAGCAGATCACCACCACGCTGCCGAAGGCCAAGGAACTGAAGCCGCTGATCGACAAGCTGATCACGCTGGGCAAGCGTGGCGACCTGCATGCCCGCCGCCAGGCTCTGTCCTTCCTGCCGGAGAAGGCCGCCGTCGAGAAGCTGTTCTCGACGCTGAACCAGCGCTATGCCAGCCGCAACGGCGGCTACAGCCGCGTGCTGAAGGCAGGCTTCCGCTATGGCGATGCGGCTCCGCTCGCCGTGATCGAGCTGGTTGACCGCGATCCGGCTGCGAAGGGCAAGGATTCGGGCCCGGTGCAGGAAGCCGGTGAGGCCGAAGCCGCGGCCTGACGATCTGCGATAAGCTGAGATCAATGCGGCGGTCGGGTTTCCCGGCCGCCGTTTTCGTTTTCAGGACTGTATTGGCCAAGGTGCGGAAGCCGTGCGGCCGAGTTAATTCCTGCGGGTCATTGAAAACCTTTCGGAAACATCCTTATTTAACCGATGCTGCTTCCGGATAGACCATGCTGCGCATCCTGATCCTCTTTCTGGTGGCTATTATTGCCGCGCCGCTTTCGGCTCAGACCCGGCTGCCTGCAAGCCGCGCCGAAATCCAGCTGAGCTTTGCCCCGCTGGTGCAGCGCGTCGCGCCGGCAGTGGTCAACGTCTATTCCCGCCGGGTCGAGCGCGTGCAGCAATCTCCGCTGTTCAACGATCCCTTCTTTCGGCATTTCTTCGGCGACCAGTTCCCGCTCGGGCAGCCGCGTGAGCGCATCGCCCAGTCGCTCGGCTCTGGCGTGATCATCGAGGCCGACGGCGTCATCGTCACCAACAACCATGTCATCGAGGGCGCAACTGAAATTGTCGTGGCTTTGGCCGACCGGCGCGAGTTCGAGGCGCGGTTGATCGCGGCCGACCCACGGGTGGATCTGGCAGTGTTGCGGATCGATGCAGCCGGGGAAAGCCTGCCGTTCCTGGAGTTTCAGGACTCTGACAGTTTGCAAGTGGGTGATCTGGTCGTTGCCATTGGCAATCCCTTCGGTGTCGGCCAGACGGTCACGCAGGGCATCATTTCGGCGCTTGGCCGCACAGGCATTGGCGATCTGGCGGCACAGTCCTTCATCCAGACCGATGCTGCGATCAACCCGGGCAATTCCGGCGGCGCGCTCGTGACCATGGACGGCAAGCTGGCCGGAATTAACACCGCTATCTTTACGCGCACTGGCGGCTCGGTCGGCATCGGCTTTGCCATTCCGTCCAATCTCGTGTCTTCCACCGTGGCCAGCGCGCTTGCCGGCAAGGGCATCAAGCGGCCCTGGTTCGGTGCCAGCGGCGAAGCCGTGACCAACGAGATTGCACTAGGTCTGGGCATGACGCGTCCTGCTGGCGTACTGATCGCGGAGGTCTATCCCGGCGGCCCGGCGGATCGTGCGGGATTGCGCTCGGGCGATGTGGTGCTTGCCATAGACGGACGAGAGGTCAGCGACCCCGAGGCGCTGAAGTTCCGCATCGCGACGCGCAAGCTGGGGGAGACCGCCACGCTGGATGTGCTGCGGCGCGGCCAGCGCGTCGCGCTGCGGGTCATGCTGGCGGAAGCACCGGAAGTGCCGCCGCGCGATGTGACGCTCTTGAGCGGCAATCAGCCTCTGGCCGGCGCGACCGTTGCCAATCTTTCACCGGCCTTCGCCGAAGAGCTTGGCATTAATACGCTCGAAACCGGCGTCATTGTGACAGAGATTGCGCCGGGCTCGCCGGCGGCACGGCTGCGTATTCGCCCAGGCGATATCGTCGTCAAGGTCAACAACCGCGATGTCGGCACGGTGCGCGAGCTGCAGGGCCTGTTGCGTGGCACCAATCAATGGTCTTTGGTCCTGAAACGCGGCGGCCAGTTGCTGTCCTTCTCGGTGCGGACGTAAATGCCATGAGCCAGGCGGGCGGCACCGGAGAGACGTTGTTCAGCGCGGCAGGCATGGAAACCATGCCGACCGCTCCGCTGGCAGACCGGCTGCGCCCCAAATCGCTCGACGAGATCATCGGCCAGGACCATCTGCTGAAAGGCGAGGGGCCACTGGCGCGCATGGTGCAGACCAAGCGGCTGGCGAGCCTCATCCTTTGGGGTCCGCCGGGTACCGGCAAGACCTCTATTGCGCGCCTGCTGGCAGATGCGACGGGATTGGTCTTTGTGCCGCTTTCGGCGGTGTTCTCTGGCGTTGCCGATCTTCGCAAAGCGTTCGATGAGGCGCGTAAGCGCCGCGCTGCGGGCAAGGCGACCTTGCTGTTCGTGGACGAGATCCATCGCTTCAATCGCGCGCAGCAGGACGGCTTTCTGCCCTATGTAGAGGACGGCACCGTGGTACTGGTTGGCGCGACTACGGAAAACCCGAGCTTTGCGTTGAACTCGGCCTTGCTGTCCCGTGCTTCCGTCATCGTGCTGCATCGCCTGGATGATGCAGCGCTTGAAGCGCTGCTGCAGCGGGCGGAGAAAATCGAAGGCCGTGCCCTGCCGCTGACGCCGGAAGCGCGCGCCGCCATGCGGGCCATGTCGGATGGCGATGGCCGGTATCTGCTTAATCTGGCTGAGCAGATATTCACTATCGAAACCGAGACCCCGCTTGATCCGGCCAGGCTGGCAGAAACGCTGCAAAAGCGCGCACCGCTTTACGACAAGACCCAGGACGAGCATTACAACCTCATCTCGGCTCTGCATAAATCCATGCGTGGCTCTGATTGCGATGCCGCACTCTATTGGTTGGCGCGCATGCTGGCGGGCGGAGAAGACCCGCTTTACATCGCACGCCGTCTGGTGCGTTTCGCCGCGGAAGATGTCGGCATGGCCGACCCCAACGCCCTGGTTCAGGCCCTGGCTGCGAAAGAGATGTACGACTTTCTCGGCTCGCCCGAAGGCGAGCTCGGGCTGGTGCAGGCGGTCATTTATCTGTCGACGGCGCCCAAATCGAACGCGGTTTATGTTGCTGCCGGCGCGGCGAAGCGCGCGGCGCGGGAATACGGTTCGCTGATGCCGCCGATGCATATCCTGAACGCGCCGACCAAGATGATGAAGGAGCTGGGCTATAGCGAAGGCTACGCCTACGACCACGACACCGCCGAGGGCTTCTCAGGCCAGAATTACTTTCCGGCCGAGATGCGGCGGCAAACCTTCTACCGTCCCGTCGAACGCGGCTTTGAGCGCGAAATCATTAAAAGACTGGAATACTGGCAGAAGTTGCGCGCGCGCCGGACCGAAGGCGAGTCATAGGCCGGCAGTTAACCATCCTGCGGCAATGCGCGCCTCGCGTATCTGATGTAGAATATTAAAATTGGAAAGCGGGGATTTCCTTTGAAGGCAACTGATTCAATGCTGCCGCGGTTCGGCATCTTGAGTTTCGTAGTGCTCGTTTTGTTAATGGTGGCGGGATTCATCGGTCTTGTGATGGTCCCGAGCCAGGAGAAAGTCTATTACACGCCGGGTAAGATTCCGACCCGCGAGGACTGCTTCTACGAGCGGCTGGCGCTGTTCAAGAACGTTACCCGGCAGATCATCTATCAGGTCGCCTCGGATTGTGAATTGGAGGTGCAGTCGCTCGAAGGGCACGAGCAGATGCGCCAGGAATGGATCGAGCGCCAGGCGCAAAAGGCACGCCAGCGTGCTGCCCAGAAGGCCGCCGCGGAACCACCGCCACCGCCGCCTGAGGAGCCACAGGAACTTGATCGGGTCCGCCGCGTCTGGCGGTGACAGATCGGCTCGCACGGAGCATAGTGGCGCCATGTCTCAAGTGATCACGAAAACCGTCGCCGACGGTGAAACCGACCTGCGTCTCGATCGCTGGTTCAAGCGTCATTATCCCTGGCTTGGCCATGGCCGACTGGAGAAGCTGCTGCGGACCGGGCAGATCCGTGTGGACGGCGGCCGTGCCAAGGCCTCCACGCGGCTGGAGCCGGGCCAGACCATCCGCATTCCGCCGCTGGGTGAGCCGCCCAAGGACGAGGCCGGGAAGCCGCGTGCCGCCAAGCCAGTGAAAGCCAGCCCGGAGCGTGTGGCCGAATTGCAGGCTGCAGTCCTGCACAAGGATGATTCCGTCCTCGTCATCAACAAGCCGCCCGGGCTGGCGACGCAGGGCGGCACCGGCCAGAGCGAACATCTCGACGGGCTGCTGGATTACCTGCGGTTCGGCGCGGCCGAACGTCCACGCCTGGTGCATCGCCTTGATAAGGATACTTCGGGTGTCCTGCTGCTGGCGCGCAGCGCCTCTGCAGCGGCCAAGCTGGCTCAGGCCTTGCGGGCGCGCGATGCGCATAAGCTGTATTGGGCGCTGGTGGTCGGTGTGCCGCAGCAGCGGCAGGGCAAGATCGTCCTGGCGCTGTCCAAGCTGCCGGGCGCCGCTGGCGAGCGCATGGTGGCCGACGAGGAAGACGGCAAGAATGCCGTTACGCTCTACCGCACCATCGATACTGCCGGCCGCCGTGCCGCCTGGCTGGCCATGGCGCCTTTGACGGGACGGACGCACCAGCTGCGCGTCCATTGCGCCGCAATCGGAACGCCAATTGTTGGCGACGGCAAGTATGGCGGGCAGGAGGCTTATCTGACCGGCGGCGTCAGCCGCAAGCTGCATCTGCATGCCCGCGGCATTCGCCTGCCGCATCCCGATGGCGGAAACCTGGAAGTGCGGGCGCCGCTGCCGGCGCACATGGCCGCTACCTGGGATTTTCTCGGTCTGGAGATCGAGAAAAGCACCGATGCGTGGCTGGAATAGGCATTAGCCTATGTGCAAAGGCAGATCGCGCTAGCCGCGCAAAGATTTCCGGATCTCCGGAACCAGGAAGTCGACAGTGGCGCGGATGCGCGGCGCCTTGCGCAGGTCGCGATGCACCAGCAGCCATAGTTCCCGTGTGATTGCCGGCTTGCCCGGATCGGGGATGATCTCCGGATATCTGCGGCCGACATAGTCGGGCAGCAGTATGGCGCAGGCACCCGCGCGGGCGGCCGCGATCAGCGACAGCATGCTGTTGCTGCGGATCGTCTGGCGCATACCTGACTGACGCACCCAACGCGATTCCGGCAACTCGGCCAGGCTCTCATCGAACGCGGCAATGGCGCCCGGATCGGCCGCCAGGGGATTGCGATACAGGTGATAGGGAACAGCCCCCAGCCGCGTCGCGTAGATTTCGCCACGTTCCGGACGAGCCCAGCGGATCGCGATCTCGGCTTCCCGCCGGGCCAGGCTGAGCGTGCGATGCTCGACCACGATTTCGATTTGCAGTTTGGGCCAGCGCCGCTGCAACCCGGCCAGAGCTGGCGCAATCGTATGGCTGGCAATCACCTCGGTGGCGGTGATGCGAACCAGCCCCTCGATCTCGTCGGCCCCGCGCGCCGCCATCTGGCGACCCAGCCGCAGCAGCGGCGCTTCGACCTGCTGGGCGGCTGCCAGGACCGGCTCGGCTGCCGGCGTGGCGCGATAGCCGCGTGGATTGCGGTCGAACAGGGTGATCCCGAGGCTTGCTTCCAGGGCGGCGATGCGGCGCGCCACCGTCGCATGGTTGACCCCCAAGGTGCGCGCCGCGCTCGAAAGGCTGCCATGACGCGCCAGTTCAAGAGCGTAGCGCAGGTCATTCCAGTCAGGCTGATCTGTGCGATTTTGAACAGTCATGGATAAAACATACTCAATTTGCACAGAGGGAGCCATCGGCTAAATCTTAGTCGTTGGATAAAGGAGCTCCTATGACCCGTCCGAAGACCCTGCTTGAACTCGCCGGCGCACCGAAGCTGCCTGTAACGTGGGAGAAATCCGTTCTGCTGCTGATCGATCATCAGCAGGAATATGCCAGCGACGGCGGTCTGCCGCTCGTCGGTATCGATGCCGCGGTCAGCGAGATCGCCAAGCTTCTCGCCGCTGCTCGCGCCGCTGGCGCACCCGTGATCCACATCCAGCAGATGGGTCGGCCCGGTGGCGCGCTATTTGATCCCAACGGTCCGCGCGGCGCCTTCATCTCCACCATCCGTCCCCTGGATGGCGAGCGGGTGGTGCCCAAGACGCTGCCGAACAGCTTTGCCAAAACCGATCTGCATGAGGTGCTTCAGAAGACCGGCCGTAACGAACTGATCGTCGGCGGTTTCATGACCCATATGTGTGTCAGCGCAACCGTCCGCAGCGCGCTGGACCATGGCTACCGGGTCAGTGTGGTGGCTTCTGCCTGCGCGACCCGCGACCTACCCGATCAGCTTGGCGGCGCAGTGATCGCGGCGGCGGATCTGCATCGCATTGCGCTGGCGGAACTTGGCGATCGCTTCGCTACGATCCTGCCCAGTGCCGATGCTATTGAGGTGCGGGCAGCGGCGTAGCGCTGACGCCGCCGCGTGGGGAGGCCTGCACCGGCGGTACAGGCGGAACGCCGCCCGACGTTTGCGCCGGCCGCTGCCGCGGCCGGCGGTCGGCGGGCAATGTTTCCCAAAGCCGGTCGGCCTGGGCCACGTCGAGCGTCTGGTCGCCCGGCCGGCAGGCGCGGCTGCGGTACAGCACCCGACGGCTGGCGAAATAGCACCAGGACGCGCCGGCAAGCTGAGCCTGCTGCAACGCTTCGGCCTCGGCCGCGGTTACCCAGCGGCTGCCGGGCGGACAGCTTGCGGCGCCAAAGACCTGCCCCTGCTGATCATTGTAGCAAAGCGCCTGACCGGTCCCCGCGGGGCCGGAAGCCGGTGCCGTGGCCGTCGCAGGCGGCGCTGCGGTGGCAGGTGCATAAGTCTGCTGCGGCAGGGGGGGCGGCTCCGGTGCCGAACGGCCGGTGGTTCGCGACCCGCTTGTGGTGCCGAACTGGCTGGCGGCCTGTTCGATGGGAATGGCGGCATAGCCCGGCGCGCAGCGGCCGGTTTGGCTGAGATACAGCAATCCGCTCTCGCGGCTGAAACACGGCGTGTACTCGCCACCGCCGCCACCCGTTTCCGCCCGCGCGGGACGATCATCGCCAGCCCAGGTTCGATAGAGGCTGCGATTGAGGTCGCGGACGGAGGCTTCAAGGCCGGAGCAACCGGCGAAGCCGAGAAGCATCAGGATGGCCGCCCGGCGGATCGTCATGACGCCTCAACCGCGGCCGCGATAGGACGGCACGCCGGTATCCGGCAGCCAAAGCCCGGCGGGCGGTTTGCCCGTCTGGTAGAATACGTCGATCGGCATGCCTCCGCGCGGATACCAATAGCCGCCGATCCGCAGCCAGCGCGGCTGGATCGCTGCTTGCAGGCGCTTGGCGATCATCAGCGTGCAATCCTCATGAAAGGCACCATGATTGCGGAAGCTGTTGAAGAACAGCTTCAGCGACTTGGATTCCACGATGTACTTATTGGGCACATAGTCGACGACCAGATGGGCGAAATCCGGCTGTCCGGTCATCGGGCAGAGGCTCGTGAATTCCGGCTGGGTGAAGCGGATCAGATACAGTGTGCCGGGATGCGGATTGGGTGCTTTTTCCAGCACGGCTTCATCCGGCGACTGGGGCTGGCGGGTTGGCTGGCCGAGCTGAGTCAGGCCGGCGATGCGGGAAGGGGTGGTCTTTGCTTTTTTCATGCGCTTTTCTTGCCATAATGCGGCGGCAAATGCATCTCTGCGCCGCTGCTTCGTCCCATCATCCTCAATCACTTATGAAGAGGCTGCCAGCCTTGCTGTCGAGTGGCCTGCTCCTGGTGTCAGGCCCGGCGCCAGCGCAGCAGCAGCCGGTTTCGCCCGCAGCACCAAGCAAACCCAGCCTGATCGTTCCTCAGGCGCCGCAAAGCCCGGGCATTCACTCCCCCGGACCCGGCCAAAAGAAGGCAGACGAAAAGAAGGCCGATGAGCAGTCCGATCAGCGCCGCCAGGATCTGCGCAAAGAATTGCTGAAAGACGATCTGCGCAGGGAAGACCAGCGCCGGGAAGATCTGAAGCGGGACCAGAGGAAGCAGGATCAGCGCAAGCGGGATCGCTAGCCGCCAGGGGGTTGCTTACAGGGGCTTGGCTAGGTTGAGCCAAACGGCCGGGCATGCGATTTTAGGGTATGGTTACAGCCGTTTCTGATTTCACGCCGCCGCGTCTGGTGATTTTTGATTGCGACGGCACCCTGGTCGACAGTCAGCACCACATCGTGGCCGCCATGCACACGGCCTTCACGGCTCTGGGGCTGCCCCTGCCGCAGGCCGAGATGATCCGCCGCACGGTGGGGCTGCCGCTGCCGGTCGCCATCCAGAGCCTCTTGCCCGCGGGGGTAGCCGCGGCGGCCGTGGTCGAGGCCTATAAGACGGCTGCCATCGCCCAGCGCCTCAACCCGGACCATCACGAGCCGATCTTTCCGGGCCTGGTCGAAGCCCTAGATCGTCTGGAAGAGGCCGGCTTTCTGCTCGGGATCGCCACCGGGAAGGCGCGGCGCGGGTTGGATTACACGCTGGCGACCCATGGCCTGACCGGCCGGTTCGTGACCTTGCAGACTAATGACGTGGTCGCGGCCGGCAAACCGGCACCGGATATGGTGCTGCAGGCAATGGCGGAGACCGGCGCGGCGCCAGCCTCGACGATCGTGGTCGGCGATACCACCTACGACATTGAGATGGCCCGGAATGCCGGCGTGGCCGCGGTGGGCGTAGCTTGGGGATATCACGACGAGGATGTTCTGTTGGCAGCGGGGGCGGCAAAGATTATCAAGAGCTTCGCCGAACTTCCTGATCTGGTTGTTGAGATGATGGGAGATGCCCCATGCGCGCTGTGAAATGGATTCTGCTTGGTCTGGTGGTCCTGATAGCTGCTGCGGTGGTGGCGCTGCTGACCGTCGATGTGAACCGCTTCAAGCCACAGATTGTCGCCGCGGTCGAAAACGCCACGGGTCGCAAGCTGGAGATCGCGGGCGATCTTGAGTTGAAGATCTTTCCGTTACCTGCCGTTGCGGTAAATGGTGTGACCTTCGCCAATGCGCCATGGGGCAGCCGTCCTCATATGGCCACCATCGGCGAGTTCGCCGCCGAGCCCGACCTTTTTGCCCTGTTGCGGCGGCAGATCAAGATCGACCGCCTGGTTCTGTCGGATGTCGATCTTCTGCTGGAGAAGAACCGGCAGGGCCAGGCGAACTGGGAATTCGCCGCCAAGTCCGAGGCTAAGCCGGCCGCACCGCAGGAGCAGAAGGCAGCCGGAGATCAACACCAGGTCAGTGACCTACCCGTAATTTCTAATGTGCTGTTGAAAAATGTGAAGCTGGCGCATCGCGATGCGCAGAGCGGCGCCAGCAATGATCTTCTGCTGAACGAATTGTCGGTGAAGGAGCAGGGGAGCGGACTGCTGGCCACGCGTCTGGTTGCGGTGATCAACACCCACAGGGTCGAAGCCGAAGGCACGCTGGGCAGTCTGGCCGAACTCTCTGCGCCGAGCCGCCCTTGGCCGGTCAAGATGACGGTCCGCGTGCCCGGCGCGACTGCGACGGTCGATGGCACCCTGGCGCAGCCGATGCTGGCCAAGGGGATCGATCTGAATGTCGGCGCTGATGTTCCCGACCTGGCCAAGATGGCCTCGGCCTTTGGCGCCAGCGCTCCCGCGGTGCCGGTCAAGCTGCAGACCAAAATCAAGGATAGCGGCGCGCAGCGTTATGCTTTCTCAGGGCTGACCGCGACCCTGGCGCAGAGCGACCTTGCGGGCAGCGGCGAAATCGCGCTCGGCGGCACCCGGCCGTCGCTCAAGCTGGATCTGGCCTCCAAGAGCTTCGACGTCACGTCTTTGCTGGACACCGGGGGCAGCAACGCCCCAGCGGGCGGCGGCGGTAGCAGTGGCGGGACCAGCGCTTCCGCAGCGAAGTCCGATGGCCGCGTTTTCAGTGACGAGCCGCTGCCGCTGGATGGTCTGACCGCGGTGGATGCCGTCGTCGCCTACAAGGCCGACCGGTTCGTGGCGCCGAAATTCGAGGCGCAGAATCTGTCGCTGAACCTTACCCTGAAGGACGGCGTGCTGACCGTGAAGCCTGTCGGCTTCGGCCTGGCCGGCGGGACGATCAATGGCGACATCACGCTCAATGGCGGCGCCAAGACGCTCGCCGTGAAGCTGACCACCGCGGGCGTCGTGCTCAGCGACTATCTGCAGAAGAACGAGATCACCGACATCGTGCGCCGCGGCGCACCGGTCGATATCGATCTCGACGTGACCAGCCGCGGCGGCAGCGTGCGCCAGTTGATGGCCGGACTGAACGGCAAGGCCGTGCTCAAGGTCGGCAAGGGCGAGTTGAAGGAAGAATACATGCAGCGCTTCCTGCCCAAGCTCGCCGATGCCGTCGGCGTTCTGGGACGCGCCACCGCGAAGACCGATCTCTATTGCGTGGTTACCGGCCTCGACATCAAGAACGGCGTCGCGACGCCGAAGGCATTCCTCGCCGAGACCGGCCGCATCACCATTGCCGGTGACGGCAGCGTCAATCTCGGTAGCGAGCAGCTCGATCTGCGGCTGGTGCCGTCCTCGCGCAGCGTATCGCTCGCTTCCGCTTTGCCAGCGGTGCGCGTGCGCGGCAGCTTCACCGATCCGAGCTTTGCGCCCGATCCGGCTGCTTTGGCCAAGAGCGTAATCGGCACAGCAGCGGGCGTTGCGGCTCTGGGACCGCTTGCGCTTCTGTCGCCGGCCTTGGGTGATCGCGGTGACAGCGCGGAGACGGCTTGCACCAAGGCCATCGCCTTGGCCGAGGGCAAGGCGACGCCGCAGAGCCTGCAATCCTCGCAGCCGCAGCAGCAACAGCAGAACAGCAATCCGGTCGATAATCTGCGCCGCGGATTGGGCAACCTGCTGGGCCGCTGATTGAGGGCCGAGCAAGTGTACGGATCCCGCGCCGTAGATTGCCTCACTGGAATGCTGCCGCTATAAGCCGCGCCATGAAACGCTTCTATAAGAACGCAGTGGCCGAGCGTCGCCCGGACGGGACGGCCATCGTGCTGCTAGACGGTCGTCCGCTGAAGACGCCGGCGAAGACCGAGATGGTGCTGGCGAGTTTTCCCCTGGCCGAGGCCATTGCCGCCGAATGGCAAGAGCAGCAGAACGAGATCAAGCCGCTGCAGATGCCGTTGACCCGGCTGGTCGCGACAGCCATCGACCGCGTCGCCCAGGACCCGAGCGGTGCGATCAGCGAAATCGTGCGCTACGGCGATACCGATCTTCTGTCATACCGTGCGGAAGCGCCGCAGGAGCTGGTCGCCCGCCAGGCTGAGGTGTGGCAGCCTTTGCTCGACTGGTTTTGGGATCGCTACGACATCCAGTTCCAGGTCACGCAGGGCGTCGTTGCCGTGCCGCAGGCGGAGACTTTGAAGCCGCGTCTGGAGCGGATCTGCACGGGCTACGACCCGATGACCCTGACGGCCTTGCATGCCATCACCACCACCACCGGATCGGTGGTGATCGGCCTCGCCATGCTGGAAGGACTGATCGATGCCGATGCCGCCCACCGGGCGGGCCTTCTGGATGAATTGTACCAGGCCGAGCTGTGGGGTGAGGATGCCGAGGCAGCCGCCCGCCGGGCGTCGCTGCAGGCCGATTTGGCGGCAGTGGCCCGTTTTCTCTCGCTTCTGCGCGCTTAAAAGGCACCAAAACCCGCAGCGGCATTGCCTTTCAGAGCTTGCCCCTAGGTCAGCCAGGGCAGGCTGAACACATATATCAGTTGCGATAACCCGCTCTTATCCCTTGTGCTTCTGCAGCGCAGCGCCAACTATTTTGCCGGTCGCGGCGATATGCTATTCACCCCGACGCCATTGTAACAGCCATGTCACGTGCTGGCCGGGCAGGACGCCCGAAGGATTCGTTCCGAAAGGCCCGGTCAACGGGGGAGTTGCATGCAAGACATCATCCGCCAATTGGAAGAAAAGCGCGCGCAGGCCCGTCAGGGCGGCGGGCAGAAGCGCGTCGATGCGCAGCACGCCAAGGGCAAGCTGACCGCGCGCGAGCGTCTAGAGCTGCTGCTCGATCCCGGCTCCTTCGAAGAATGGGACATGTTCGTCGAGCATGACTGCACCGATTTCGGCATGGCCGATCAGAAGGTGGCGGGCGATGGCGTGGTGACCGGCTACGGCACCATCAACGGCCGCCCGACTTTCGTCTTCAGTCAGGATTTCACCGTCTTCGGCGGTTCGCTCTCGGCCGCCCATGCCGGCAAGATCTGCAAGATCATGGACACCGCCATGAAGGTCGGCGCACCGGTGATCGGGCTCAACGATTCCGGCGGTGCGCGCATCCAGGAAGGCGTCGACAGCTTGGCCGGATATGCCGAGGTGTTTCAGCGCAACGTGCTAGCCTCTGGCGTGGTGCCGCAGATTTCCGTCATCATGGGCCCCTGTGCCGGCGGTGCGGTCTATTCGCCGGCGATGACCGACTTCATCTTCATGGTGAAGGATTCCAGCTACATGTTCGTCACCGGTCCGGATGTCGTGAAGACGGTGACGCAGGAAGTGGTGACGCAGGAGCAGCTTGGCGGCGCGATCACGCATACCACCAAGTCCTCGGTTGCCGACAACGCCTATGAAAATGACGTCGAGGCGCTGGTGCAGACCCGGCGTCTGTTCGACTTCCTGCCGCTGAACAATCGCGAGAAGGCGCCGATCCGAGAGACTTGGGATCCGATCACCCGCCAGGAAGCCTCGCTCGATACGCTGGTGCCGCCGAACCCGAACAAGCCCTATGACATGAAGGAGCTGATCGAGAAGGTGGTCGACGAGGGCGATTTCTTCGAGATCCAGCCGAATTACGCCAAGAACATCATTACCGGCTTTGCCCGCATCGGTGGCCAGACGGTGGGCATCGTCGCCAACCAGCCGATGGTACTGGCGGGCTGCCTGGACATCGACAGCTCCCGCAAGGGCGCGCGCTTCGTGCGCTTCTGCGACTGCTATGACATTCCGATCGTCACCTTCGTCGACGTGCCCGGCTTCCTGCCTGGCACCGCGCAGGAATATGGTGGCATCATCAAGCATGGCGCCAAGCTGCTGTTTGCCTATGCTGAGGCGACTACACCGAAGGTCACTGTGATCACCCGCAAGGCCTATGGCGGCGCTTACGACGTCATGGCCTCCAAGCATCTGCGTGGCGACGTGAACTATGCCTGGCCCTCAGCCGAGATCGCAGTGATGGGACCAAAGGGCGCAGTGGAGATCATCTTCCGCGCCGAGATCGGCGATCCCGACAAGATTGCCGCGCGTACCGAGGAATACCGGCAGAAATTCGCCAATCCCTTCGTCGCTGGCCATCGCGGTTTCATTGACGACGTGATCATGCCGCATAATACGCGCTACCGGATTGCCCGCTCGCTCGCGATGCTGCGCGAGAAGAAGCTGGAGAATCCCTGGAAGAAGCACGACAACATTCCGCTGTAAGGGTGGCGCGTATCATGGCAACCAAGCTGTTCGACAAGATCCTGATCGCCAACCGTGGCGAGATCGCTTGCCGCGTCATCAAGACCTGCCGCAAGCTCGGCATCAAAACGGTGGCGGTGTATTCCGATGCCGATGATGGCGCGTTGCATATGCGCATGGCTGACGAGGCCGTGCATATCGGTCCGGCGCCGGCGGCGGAAAGCTATCTGGTCATCGAGAAGATCGTCGATGCCTGCAAGAAGACCGGCGCGCAGGCCGTGCATCCGGGCTATGGCTTCCTGTCGGAGAACCGCAAATTCGCTGCGGCGCTGAAGGATGCCGGCATTGCCTTCATCGGCCCCAATCCGGATGCGATCTACGCCATGGGCGACAAGATCGAATCCAAGAAGCTGGCGCAGAAGGCGGGCGTCTCGACGGTGCCGGGTTATCTCGGCGCCATCGCCTCGACTGAAGAGGCCATCAAAATTGCCACCGAGATCGGTTTCCCGGTGATGATCAAGGCCTCCGCCGGCGGCGGCGGCAAGGGCATGCGCATCGCCCATTCGAAGGAAGAGGTGGCGCAGGGCTTCTCCTCGGCCACCAATGAGGCGAAGAACTCCTTCGGCGACGACCGCGTCTTCATCGAGAAATACATCGAGCAACCGCGTCATATCGAAATCCAGGTGCTCGGCGACAAGCACGGCAACGTGATTTACCTGGGCGAGCGCGAATGCTCGATCCAGCGTCGGCATCAGAAGGTGATCGAGGAGGCGCCAAGCCCGTTCCTCGACGAGGCCACTCGCAAGGCCATGGGCGAGCAGGCTGTCGCCCTTGCCAAGACGGTGAACTATGACAGCGCTGGCACGGTCGAATTCATTGTCGGCGGCAAGGACCGGAAGTTCTACTTCCTGGAGATGAACACCCGCCTGCAGGTCGAGCATCCGGTGACCGAGCTGATCACCGGCATCGATCTGGTCGAACAGATGATCCGTGTCGCCGCTGGCGAGAAACTGTCGATCAAGCAGGAAGATGTGAAGCTGAACGGCTGGGCCATCGAGGCGCGCATCTACGCCGAAGATCCGCTACGCGGCTTCCTGCCCAGCACCGGCCGTCTGGTGCGCTGGCGTACTGCGCCGGAATCCGATGTGATCCGCAACGACACCGGCGTGGTCGAGGGCAGCGAGATCAGCATGTTCTACGACCCGATGATCTCCAAGCTCTGCTCCTATGGCGAAACCCGCGATGAGGCGGTTGCGACACTGTCGGCGGCGCTGGACGAGACCTGGATCGCCGGCATCGGGCATAACGTGAACTTCCTGTCGGCCGTGCTGGATCATCCGCGCTTCCGTGCCGGCAATATCTCGACCAATTTCATCGCCGAGGAATGGCCGAACGGCTATTCCGGCACCGTGCTGCCGGAAGAGCAGCAGACGGCGATGCTGGCGGTGGCCGCGCTCCTGCATATCCGCAACGAGCATCGTGCCCGTCATCTGGGCGGCAAGCTCGGCCTGCCTGATTGGACGCCCGGCACCGATTGGGTCGCGGTGCTGAACAAGACGGAATATCCGCTCACCGTCGTCGAGGCCGACGGCGGCTTTGACGTGAAGGTGAAAAAGGGTAAGACGCTCAAGGTGCGCAGCGCCTGGAAGCCGGGCGAGCCTTTCTTCCGGGGCACCGTGAACGGCCGCAACGTGGTCGCGCGCGTGGCGCAGCGCCCGGATGGCCTGCGCATCGTCCATGGCGGTGCCGAGCTGGATATCGCTGTGCGCACGCCGCGCGCGGCTGAACTGGCGCGCCTGATGCCCGAGAAGCTGCCGCCCGACATGTCGAAATTCCTGCTCTGTCCGATGCCGGGGCTGGTGGTTTCGATCAATGTCTCCGAGGGCGAACCGGTGAAGGCGGGGCAGGCCTTGGCGGTAGTCGAAGCCATGAAGATGGAAAACGTGCTGCGCGCCGAGCGCGACGGCACGGTGAAGAAGATCAACGCCAAGAAGGGCGACAGCCTCGCCGTCGATCAGGTGATCCTGGAATTCGCCTGATCATCTAAGCGGCCCAGAGCAGATGCGACAGGACTTATCGATTCAGGCCCTGGCTGCAGGGCTGCTCTCGGCTTTTGTCGGCTTTGCGAGCTCCTTCGCTGTCATCGTGCAGGGCCTTAATGCCGTCGGCGCCAGCCAGGCCGAGGCGGCGTCTGGCCTGATGGCGCTGTCCATCGCGATGGGCCTCTGCGCCATCTGGCTCAGTCTCAAGACACGTCTGCCGATCAGCATCGCCTGGTCGACACCGGGCGGCGCCTTGCTGGCCACCACCGGTGCGGTGGAGGGCGGCTTTGCCGCTGCGGTCGGCGCCTTCATCGTTTCCAGCCTGCTGATCGTGCTGGCTGGCCTGTGGAAGCCGCTCGGCCGCTGGGTATCCAGCATCCCGCCAGCCCTGGCCAATGCCATGCTGGCAGGCGTGCTGCTCGGGCTTTGTCTGGCGCCGGTGCGCGCTGTGGCGGAGTTTCCGTTGATGGGCCTGGCAATCGTTGTCGTCTGGGCGGTCGTGGCGAAATTCAAACGGCTGTTTGCCGTGCCCGCCGCGGTGGTCGTCACCATTGCGCTGATTGCGACAACGACGGAAGTCTCGCCTGATGCCCTTGGCTCGCTTCGGCCCGATCCAGTGCTGGTCGTTCCAGCATTTTCACTGCCGGCGATCATTGGCATTGCGCTGCCGCTGTTCATCGTCACCATGGCGTCGCAGAACATCCCGGGGATTGCCGTGATGAACGCCAATGGCTACCGGCCTGATCCGGGGCCGCTGTTCCGCACCACGGGTATCTACAGCCTGCTTTCTGCGCCCTTGGGCGGCCATGCGGTCAACCTCGCCGCCATCACGGCGGCGCTCTGCGCAGGGCCTGACGCGCACCCCGATCCGAAGCGGCGCTACTGGGCTGCGGTGATCGCGGGTGTGTTCTATGTGCTCTTTGGCCTCTTCGCGGCTGCGGCGACCGCCTTCATCAGCGCCTCGCCGCCGATCCTGATCCAGGCGGTGGCAGGCCTTGCCCTGCTGGGCGCTTTCGGTTCGTCGCTGATGGGGGCCATGTCCGATGCGAATGACCGCGAAGCTGCCGTGATCACCTTCATCGTGACGGCCTCCGGCCTGACCTTCTTTGGTATCAGCGGCGCCTTCTGGGGCCTGATCGCTGGTGGTACGATTTTGGCGCTGACGCGCTGGCGGCGCTCCTGATACCACACGCGGCTAGGCCGCGATCACCTGGCCGCGCTGCCCGGTGCGGATGGCCCCAGACGCATACAAAGCCCACAGGATGATCAGCGGTTGTAGCGCCGGACGGACCCAGTAATACCAGCCGGGCAGGGCATCGCCGACGCCTGCATAGCTCGCCCCCTGCATGGCAACGTTGATATTGGCAATCACCAGGAAGCAGAGCATTACGGCAATGCAGATGCCTGCCCAGATGCGCAAATCCGGCAGACCGAACCGGGCATAAAGCGAAAGAGGGAGGATCAGGCCGATGGCGCCGGCGATTTCGGCTGCGCCAGTGAACCAGATCAGTTCCAGCCCCCAGGGCGACAGGAAGTCGGGCATCATCGGCACGTAGCGGTCGAGATCGTGGAGGAAATGATCGGTGCCGGTGAACAGGAAAGCGCCCGCCATGCCGTGGCGCATGGCCATTCGCAGGTCGCGGCGGTCACCAAGGAAGAATTGGGGGATATAGGCCAGCAGGGCAAAGACGATCATCAAGATGATGAACAGCATGACAGACTCCGCGGTCCAGGTTAATCTTGACAGTGTTCATATAGAAATCTGAGCGGTGTTAAGATGACCGTCGTCACAAATCCGTCGCTGCGCCGGCGCAAGCCGGAATCGGCCTATCATCACGGTGATCTGCGCCGATGCCTGGTGGCCGCGGGGTTCGATCTGCTGGAAAAGCATGGTGCGGCCAGTCTCAGCCTGCGCCAGGTGGCTCAGTCGGCGGGCGTGTCGCCGGCTGCGCCATACGCGCATTTTGCCGACAAGACCGCCTTGCTGGCTGCCATCGCGGCGGAGGGCTTCGTTGCCTTCAAGGCGGCGCTGGAGGCGGGCAAAGCGAAGACGCCCGCGGCGCGGCTGGAAGCCATGGCGCTGGCCTATGTCAGCTTTGCCCGCCGCCATCCGGCGCTGTTCCGGCTGATGTTCGGCCCTGAACTCGCGGATCTGTCGCCGCATCCGGAATTGCGTGAGAAGGCGGTCGCCAGCTTTGCCGTGCTGCAGGAGGCCATCGCCGCTTCCCAGGGCAGGGCGTCAGACCGTGAGGCGGTGATGACGGCGGCCTGGAGCTTTGTCCATGGCCTGGCCGTCCTGATGCTGGACGGCCGGATCGCTCAAGGCGCCGACGAGCGGGAGGCGGCGCGGCGGGTCAAGGAGGCCGCTCGCCGGATCAGCCGGGGCCTGCATAGACCGACCTGACTGACGGCCGGCACCGATTGGTCGGCAATGAGATCGCGGAGGATTGAAGGGCTTCCTGGATCGTCAGGCACTTAGCCGGATCTGAGATACTGGATCGCCGAATCCCGCTCGAACAGGTACAACAGAACCCGTAAGGCCTGTCCTCGTTCGGAGGCCAGATCCGGATCGCGCTCCAGGATCAGCCGGGCATCGTCCCGCGCCGCCGCCAGCAGGTCGCCATGGGTCGCCAGGTCGGCCAGCTTGAAGTTGGGCAGGCCGCTCTGGCGGGTGCCCAGCACTTCACCGGCACCGCGCAGCCGCAGGTCTTCCTCCGCGATGCGGAAGCCGTCGTCCGTCTCGCGGAGGATCTTCAGCCGGGCCTTGGCGGTCTCGCCCAGCGGGCCGGAATAGAGCAGCAGGCAGGCGCCCGGCCGGCCGCCGCGTCCCACCCGGCCGCGCAGCTGGTGCAGCTGCGCCAGACCGAAACGCTCGGCATGTTCGATGACGATCAGGGTCGCTTCGGGCACGTCGACGCCGACCTCGATCACCGTCGTGGCGACCAGCAGTTTCGACCGCCCGCTGGCGAAAGCCTCCATGGCGGTGTCCTTTTCGGCGACGCTCATCTGGCCGTGCACAAGGCCGACGCTGCCTTCGCCCAGCTCCGGCTCCAGCGCCATTTTCAGCGCAAAATGCCGCTCGGCGGCGGCGGCGAGATCACTTTGTTCGCTTTCCTCCACCAGCGGGCAGACCCAGTAGACCCGTTCCCCGGCGGCGATCTTGCGCTTCACGGCGGCGACCACGTCGAGAAAGCGGTCGGCGGCGACGGTGCGCGTATCGACTGGCGTGCGGCCCGGCGGCTTTTCGGTCAGCTTGGAAACATCCATGTCGCCATAGGCGGTCAGCGATAGCGTCCTCGGGATCGGCGTCGCGGTCATCACCAGCACATCCACGCCCCCCTTGTCGCGCTGTCCTTTGGCAGCCAGCGAAAGGCGCTGGCCGACGCCGAAGCGATGCTGCTCGTCGATCACCGCCAAGGCCAGATCGTGGAATACCACATCGTCCTGGAACAGCGCATGAGTGCCGACCAGAATGTCGATCTCGCCGCTGGCCAAGCGCTCAAGCAAAGCCGCGCGCGCCTTGCCTTTATCGCGTCCCGTAAGCAGCGCCAGTGTCACGCCTAGCTGCCGGCAATAGGGCATCAGCGTTTCGGCATGCTGGCGGGCGAGGATTTCGGTTGGCGCCATCAAGGCCGCCTGCGCGCCGGCTTCCACCGCCAGCAGCATGGCGTTCAGCGCCACCATGGTCTTGCCGCTGCCGACATCGCCCTGCAGCAGCCGCAACATGCGCTTGTTCGAGCCCATATCGCCAGCGATTTCGGCATTGGCCTGCCGCTGCGCATCGGTCAGCGGCCAGGGCAGCAGCTTTTCCAGCTGATCGCGCAGACGCCCGTCACCTTGCATCGGGCGGCCGGACAGCCGCTTCAAGCGCCGCCGCACCAGCAGAAGCGCAAGCTGATTGGCTAGAAGCTCATCGAAGGCCAGGCGCTGCCGAGCTGGTGCATCTTTTTCCAGATCGGCGGCGCTTTCCGGCCGATGAGCAGTCAACAGCGCTTCCCGCCAGGAGGGCCATTTCTGCTGGCGCTGGAATGCCGGATCGAGCCATTCCGGCAATTCCGGCGCCTTGGCCAGCGCGCCATCAATGATCTTGGCCAGCGTGCGGGGCGCCAGGCCCGCCGTCAGCGGATAGACTGGCTCTACGGTGGCAAGCTGGTCGGCTTCTTCCGGCGTTGCGATGCGGTCCGGATGCGTCATCTGCGGCTGGCCATCGAACAGTTCGATCATGCCGCTGACGACGCGCTGCTCGCCCTCTGGCAGGCTGCGCTTGAGGAAGTCCTCCCGCCCGTTGAAGAAGACCAAGGTGAGTCTGCCGCTGCCGTCATGGCCGATAATCTTGTAGGGCAGGCGCGAGGTGCGGGGCGGGAGATGCCGTTCGATGGTCAGCGTGATCGTGGCGATGCGGCCTGGCTCCGCCTCGGCGATGCTGGGGCGGTAGCGGCGGTCGATCAGCCCGCTCGGCAGATGCCACCACAGGTCCAGCACGCGGCCGCCCGCCAGTTTCTCGATCAGGGGCGCAAGCCGCGGCCCGCAGCCTTTCAGGCTGGTGATCGGCACAAAGGCGGGAAACAGCGATTCCGGTCGCATGGCGAGGTTAAATTTCGGCGGAAACCTTGAGAATCCGAGAGCTTGCGTACTATATCCTGCCTCTGCCCCGGAGACAGCCTTATGACCGAGATTCAGCGCGAGGATATCGAAACCCGCCGCAAGCGGCTGCTGCACCGCAGCCTTTATACCGGCATGAAGGAGGTCGATATCCTGCTGGGCGGCTTCGCCCGCCAGCATCTGCCGACCTTCACTGAGCAGGAGCTCGATCAGTACGAGACGCTGTTGAAGAATTACGACGATCCCCAGATTTATGCCTGGGCCATCGGACGCGAACCGGTGCCGCCGCATCTCGATAACGGGGTGATGAAACTGCTCAAGGCCTACAAGCTGCCGTTTTGATGTCATGACCTTTCAGTTGCCGGACATACTGACCCGGCCGGGGCGCTGGGCGCTGGCCGGCACACCGGAAGGTCAGGATGCGCGCTTGCTGATCGCGCTGGCGATGCGGCAGAAGGGCTGCGGCGTGCTGCATATCTGCCGCGACGATGCCCGCATGGCAACGGTGGAAGCGGCACTGAAATTCTTCGCCCCAGAGCTGCCCGTGCTGACCCTGCCGGCCTGGGACTGCCAGCCTTATGACCGCGTTTCGCCGAACGCCGAGATCGCGGCCAGGCGGATGGATACGCTCAACCGGCTTAGCGGCGAGCGACCCGATGCGCCATGGCTGCTGCTGACGACAGTGAATGCCGCATTGCAGCGCCTGCCGGTGCCGGATTATTTGCGCAGCACGGGCTTCAGCGCCACGAAAGGCGCACGGATCAAGCCGGAAGTCCTGGTCGAGTATCTGAGCCGGAATGGCTATAACCGCGTTTCCACCGTACTGGAGCCGGGCGAGTTCGCCGTCCGCGGCGGTCTGATCGATCTTTTTCCACCCGGCAGCGAAGCACCGTATCGCCTGGACTTCTTTGGCGACGAAGTGGAGAACATCCGCCGCTTCGATCCCGCCAATCAGCGCACGATCGATACCGTCGATGCGTTGTCGCTGACGGCGATGAGCGAAGTGCCGCTCGATCCGGATGCAATTGCTAGGTTCCGCAGCGGCTATCGTGAACTCTTCGGCACCGTCACTAAGGAAGATCCGCTTTACGAAGCTGTCTCGGCCGGCCGCCGTCAGATCGGCATGGAGCATTGGTTGCCGCTTTTCTTCGAGAAAATGGCAACCATTCTCGATTACCTGCCACAGGCTGTCGTGACGCTGGACCCGTTATCCAGCGATGCGGCCGATGAGCGGTTCAAGGCAATTGCTGACCATTACGACGCCCGTCTCGCCGCGATGAAGCGCGGCCTGGAAGAGGGCGGCGCGCCCTATAAGCCGCTGCCGCCCGAGAGGCTGTATCTGACCGCCGGCGAATGGCAGCAAAGGCTGGACAGGTTCCCGGTTGGACAGCTGCATCCGTTCGATGCTGTTGGCGGGCCGGATATTACGGTTGTAGATCTCGGCGGCCGGCCGGGCCGTGATTTCGCGCCTGAGCGGGCTCAGACCGCCCAGGCAGCAGAGAACAAGGTAGCCGCAGGTATCGGTGTCTACGACGCATTAGGCGGTCATCTGGCGAAGCAGGTGGCTGCCGGGCGGCGTGTGCTGTTTGCGACCTTCTCGCCTGGTGCCCGCGACCGTCTGGCCCTGGTGCTAAAAGATCACGGTATCGAGGCGCCGCAGCCTATAGAAGCTGCGGTCGAACTCGATACCCTGCCGAAGAGCGTCGCCGCGATCGCGGTGCTGCCGATCGAGCATGGCTTTGAAGCCGTCGATCTCTGCGTTGTGGCCGAGCAGGATATCCTCGGCGACCGCCTGGTGCGTCCTCGCCAGAAGAAGCGCCGGGCAGAGAACTTTATTGCCGAGGCCAGCGCCCTGCAGCCTGGCGACTATGTGGTCCATATCGATCACGGCATCGGCCAGTACAAGGATCTCGTTACGCTGGATGTGGCCGGCGCGCCGCACGACTGCCTGCTGCTGCATTACGATGGCGGCGACCGGCTTTATCTGCCGGTCGAGAATATCGAGATGCTGTCGCGTTACGGCTCACCCGAAGCCGAAGTAACGCTCGACAAGCTGGGCGGCGTCGCCTGGCAGAACCGCAAGGCGCGCATGAAGCAGCGCCTGAAGGAGATGGCGGGCGAGTTGATGAAGATCGCCGCTCAGCGCGAGTTGCGTCAGGGCGAGCGGGTCGTGCCGCCGGATGGACTCTACGAGGAATTTTGTGCCCGGTTTCCGTATGATGAAACCGACGACCAGCTTCGCGCCATCGAAGAAACGCTGGATGATCTCGCCAGCGGAAAGCCGATGGATCGCCTGATTTGCGGCGATGTCGGCTTTGGCAAGACCGAGGTGGCGCTGCGGGCCGCCTTCACGGCGGCCATGGCGGGACAGCAGGTGGCGCTGGTTTGCCCGACTACGCTGCTGGCGCGGCAGCACTACCGGACCTTTGTGCAGCGTTTCCAAGGCCTGCCGATCCGGATCGAGCAACTGTCTCGCATGGTTTCGGCCAAAACGGCGGCGGCTGCCAAGCAGGGGCTCAAGGACGGTACTGTCGATATCGTCATCGGCACGCATGCTGTCCTGTCTAAGACCATCGAGTTCAAGCATCTCGGGCTTTTGATCATCGATGAAGAGCAGCATTTCGGCGTGAAGCATAAGGAACGCCTGAAACAGCTTCGCGCCGAGGTGCATGTGCTGACCATGTCGGCAACGCCGATCCCGCGCACCTTGCAGCTTGCCCTGTCCGGTGTGCGTGAACTGAGTCTGATCGCCACGCCACCGGTGGATCGCCTGGCGGTGCGGACTTACGTGACGCCTTTCGATCCGGTGATCATTCGCGAGGCGCTGTTGCGCGAGCATTTCCGCGGGGGGCAAAGCTTCTTCGTTTGCCCGCGAATAGAATATCTCGAGACGGCCATGGCCTTCATACGGGACCATGTGCCGGAACTGAAGGCCGTCATGGCTCATGGTCAGATGGCGCCAAGTGAACTCGACGATGTGATGAATGCCTTTTACGACCGGCGCTACGATGTGCTGGTGGCGACCAACATTGTCGAAAGCGGCCTGGATATCCCTTCTGCGAATACCCTGATCGTCTACCGTGCCGATCTGTTCGGTCTGGCACAGATGTACCAGCTCCGCGGCCGTGTCGGTCGGTCCAAGCTGCGGGCTTATGCCTACTTCACCTATCAGCCGGGCCGGATGCTGAATCCCAGTGCCGAGCAGCGTCTGCGGGTTCTGCAAAGCCTCGATACGCTTGGTGCCGGCTTCAGTCTGGCATCGCATGACCTGGATTTGCGAGGCGCGGGCAATCTGCTGGGCGAGGAGCAGTCCGGCCATATCAAGGAAGTGGGTTTCGAGCTTTATCAGGAGATGCTGCAGGAGGCGATCGCCGAGGCACGCGCGACGGCGCGGGGTGAGACAGGTCTTGGCGGCGAGAAATGGTCGCCGCAAATCCAGATCGGCACGGCGGTGCTTATCCCGGAATCCTATGTTGCGGACCTCAATCTGCGAATGCAGCTTTATCGCCGCGTCGCGGAACTGGAGAGCCGCGAAGAGATCGATGCTTTTGCCGCAGAATTGATTGATCGCTTTGGAGCATTGCCCGAAGAAGTGCAGCATCTGCTGGACATCGTCGCTATCAAGAAGCATTGCCGCGATGCCAATATCGCCAAGATCGAAGCTGGCCCGAAGGGGGCGACGCTGACCTTCCGCGACAACAAATTTGCCGATCCGGCTGGACTGGTGCTTTTCATCCAGTCCGAACGCGGCAAGGCCAAGCTACGGCCGGATCATAAAGTCGTGTTCATTCACGACTGGCCGCAGCCCTCCGATCGCCTGAAGGGGGTCATGCATATTGCATCCCGCTTGGGCGAGATTGCGATGAAAGCGAAAAAGGCGGCTTAACGCTTAGGGTTGGCTCACGTTAGTGGCCGATTCCTCTGCAACCCTGTCGATCACTTGCAGCAGGACTTCCGGGTCCTGGGCGCCCGGCACGCCATAGCGCCGTTCGAATATGAAGAAGGGCACGCCAGTGATGCCAAGCTGCCGGGCCATCTGATCCTCAGCTTGGATCACATCGGCATCATGGCCTTCGTCCAGCAGTCGCTTGACGAGCGCGCCGTCCATTCCTTCGGCTTCTGCGGCATCGGCCAACACCTGATGATTACCGATATCCTGGCCTTCCAGGAAGTACAGGCGGAAGAGACGTTCCTTCAGCTCGGTTTGCGCGCCCGTACTCAAGGCCCAGCGCAGCACGCTATGGGCGGCCAGCGTATTGGGCGTGCGCTTGATGCCGTCGAAGTCGAATGGAATGCCTTCCTTGGCACCTTCCGCGGTGACGCGGGCGTAGATTTCCTTCGCGCGCTCAGGGCCACCGAATTTCGCCTCAAGATAGCTCTTCCGGTCGGCGCCTTCCTTGGGCATGTCGGGATTCAGCTGGAAGGGCCGCCAGCCAATCTCGAAGTCCAGATCTGGGCGCTGGGCCAGAGCCTTTTCCAAGCGGCGCTTGCCGATGAAGCACCACGGGCAGATGACGTCGGAGACGATTTCGATGCGCATACTACTACGGTAGCGCGCTGCGGACGGTCCGACCAGCCCCTTGACCGGCTTTTCATGAAACTGGACGATCCCGACCGGTAAAAAGTGGAGGAATCGATGACTCAGGGAATTAGCCTGAAAGGCAAGGTCGCAGTGATCACGGGGGCCAGCAGCGGCCTGGGCGAGCGTTTCGCCGAGGTGCTGAGTGGCGCCGGGGCCACGGTGGCGCTTGCCGCACGGCGGGTCGACCGGCTGGAAGCCTTGGCCAAGAAGGTTGAAGCTGGCGGCGGCAAGGCGATAACCGTCAAGCTCGACGTCAACGACTATGACAATATCCAAGGCGCTTTCGCCGAAGTGACCGGCAAGCTCGGCGGTGTCGACATCCTGGTGAACAATTCCGGCGTCAGCCGGCAGGGTAAGATTGTGGACATCACGCCAGATGATTTCGACTTCGTGATGAACACCAATGCCAAGGGAGCGTTCTTCGTCGCTCAGGCCGCGGCGAAGGAAATGATCGCCCAGAAGAAGGCGGGCCGCATCATCAACATCGCCTCGGTGGCGGGATTGCGCGTTCTCGGCCAGCTATCGGTCTATTGCATGTCCAAGGCGGCCGTGGTGCAGATGACCAAGGCGATGGCGCTGGAATGGGCGCGCTATGGCATCAACACGAACGCAATCTGCCCGGGCTATATCGAGACCGAGATCAACCGCGATCACTGGGCGACACCGGGCGGCCAGAAGCTGATGGAGATGCTGCCGCGCAAGCGCGTCGGCGAGCCCAAGGATCTGGATGGCCTGCTGCTGCTGCTGGCGTCCGATGAGGCGCGGTTCATCAACGGTGCGATCATCGCGGCAGATGACGGATTGTCGGTGACGTAAGGGGCGGTCAGAACTTGGTGACCTGACTTCAGCCAATCCCGTGCGGCGCACTATCTGCTGGCTTTCGGCCACCGCAGTCGCGGGGCCGAAGGTCATGCGCCCGCCGAAGACGGTCGAGAGACGGTCGATCAGCGTCGGTTAACGGCCTGCGTGGCAATTTGCCTGGGGATTGCAAAGCCGGTGCCAGTCTAGGGCGCGGCCAGATCAGGCGGTCAGTTCGGTTAGTTTCTTCCGCTGCACCTTGCCATTTGCAGTGCGCGGCAGGCTGGTCACGATGCGCCACTCACGGGGGCATTTGTAAGCGGCGAGGCGGGCTTCGGCGAATTTGGAAAGTTCGTCCTTGTCGACGGTCTGGCCTTCGCGCAGCACCAGGAAGGCAGCGATGACCGAGACGTCGCTGCGGACACGCAATTCGGTGACGGCAACTTCAGCGATGGCCGGATGCTCGGCGAGGGCCATCTCGACCTCGACCGGGGAGACGCGGTAGCCCATGGCATTCATCACGTCGTCGTTGCGGCCGTGATGCCACAGGTAGCCATCGGCATCGAGGCTGGCCAGGTCGCCGCCGCAGAACCATTCGCCGCGATAGACCAGCGCTTCCTCCTCCGGACGCTTCCAGTAGCCCAGCATGAGGGAGGGATCCGAGCGGTGTACGGCCAGCAGGCCGATCTCGCCCGTGGGCAAGGGCGTTGTACTGTCGCTGTCAGGCGGCAGAATGGCGACCCGCCGGCCGGGCTGCGGCTTGCCGGGACTGCCCGGTTTGATTGTCATGCCGGGGCCGGTCGAAATGTAGGTGGAGATTTCCGACATGCCCAATGCCTCGTAGAGTGGCTTGCCGGTGCGTTCCTGCCACTCGGCCAGAAGAGCAGGCGATAAAGCCTCACCGGCGGTAACACCATGGCGGAAGGCCGAAAGGTCGTAGGCCGAGAGATCGCAGTATTTGAGGATCTGGCGATACAGCGTCGGGACGGCCGCGAACATGGTGGCGCGATGCTTCTCCAGAAGCTTCGGCCATACCTGCACGTCGCGCGGGCCGTTATAGAGAACCGTCGTGGCGCCAACCGCCCAAGGGTCCACCAGGCCAACGCCCAATGTGTAGGTCCAGTTGAACGCGCCCGCATGCAGCATGACGTCGCTTTCCTGCAGGCCAAGCCAGCCCTGATGCATCGGCCGCCGTCCCCAGGCGGCACGATGCGCGTGCAGCACGCCTTTGGGCTTTCCGGTCGTGCCGGAGGTGTAGACGAGATAAGCCGGATCGTCGGCGGCGGTATCGGCGTAATCGGGCAGTGGATCGAATGCCTTCAGTTCGGCAAGCCGCGCGGGATCGATCAGCACGACACCTTCCGGCAGGCGCAGATCCCGTGCCAATTCAGCGCTGGCGGCCACGGCTGCGGCGCCGGAGTTTTCGAGCAGATAGGCCGCCTCACCGGCGGTGAGCTGCGCCGATGAGGGCAGCGCCACGTAGCCGGCTGCCATGGTGGCAAAATAGGTGAGAGCATAATCGGCGTCGTTCGCCATGCGGATCATGATCCGGCTGCCGGTCGGCAGGCCGAGGCTTTGCAGACCTGCGGCCAGCTTGCGGACAGCAAGGTCCACTTCCCCGAACGTCATGCGGAATTCGCGGTCGGCGCCGACAAGGATCATCGCAACCTTGTCAGGGTGGCGACGGACATTCCCGGCCAGACAGTAGCGGGCAATATTGAAACGCAGCGAAACAGGTTCAGTCATGCTCGAGCGATCGGCTTTGGCTTGGCGTCTGGAGTTCGAAGATAGAACAGCAAAGCCGCGAGCAATATCAAGCCCTGCAGGCCGAACATGAGCCTGTAGGCCATCTCATCGGGCACGCCGCCCGCAGGGGTTTGCCAGGTCATGAAATATCCGGTGAGAATCTGCTGAACGGCGCTGCCGCCCATGGTGCCAATGTTCAGGGTGGTGATGCCGCGGCCGGTAAGTTCGGGCGGGAATACCGAGCTGGCATGGGCGAAGATCATCACGACGCAGCCGTTCATGACGCCCATCAGCGTGAACAGGATAGTGACCGTAATTGCGCTTAATCCGGGGACGAGCGCGATAGTAAAGAGGCAGACCAGATGTGCGCCAAGCCCGGCGGCCAGCAGCCATTTCCGCGTGTTGAAGACACGGTCCAGCGGCCCCCAGATGAAATAGCCAAGCGCTGCGCCAATAGCCATGAAGATCAGGACATTGCCGCGCGCCTTGGCGTCCATGCCGTAGACGTCATGCAGGAACGGCCCGCCCCACAGCCCCAGAATGGTGATGAAAGTGGCATAGGCGGTGAAGATGATGACGAAAAGATGCGGGAAAGCCGGATGCCGGATGATGGTGCCGATGCCGCGCAAGGTTTGTCCGAGCGTTTCATTGGCGGCTGGCCGGGCCTTTGTGGGATCGGGGTGATCGCGAATGACCCATAGCGACAGAAGGAGCAGCAAAACGGTCATCGCCGCCGAGACATAGAAGGCATTCCGCCAGCCGAAGGCCGCCGTGAACCAGGCCAAAGGTGCAGTGGAAGCGATCACGCCGAGATTGCCCACCGCGATCAGGATACTGGACATCTGCGCGAAACGATCCGCCGGGAACCAGCGTGAAAACAGCACCAATGGCCCTGTCAGCAGGGCGGCGCAGCCGAAGCCAAGGACGATGCGCGCCAGCGTCAGTTCGGTCAGGTTGCGTCCCATGGCGAAAGCCAGGGCGCCGATCAAAGCGATGCAGAGCGTGGTCAGGATGGTTCGCCGTGGCCCCCAGCGATCAAGCGCGATGCCGACCGGCACCTGACTGACCGAGAAGGTCAGGAAGAAGGCGCCGGTGAGAATGCCAAGATCATCCGGGGTCAGCCGCAGCTCGGCCATCAGATCCGGGCCGATCACGGCATTCGCAGAGCGGTAGAACTGACTGATGATGTAGGTGAGGCAGGCGCATATCAGGATACGCCAGGCGACTGGCATGACCAATCCCTTAAGGGCTCATCAGAACTTCCGGCAGCCATGTGGCGATCTCCGGGAAGATGCAGATCAGGATGATCGCCAGCACCATGCAGGCCATGAACGGCAGCGCGCCCTTGAGGATCACCGGAAGCCGCACATCCGGTGCGATACCGTTGATGACGAATAGATTCAATCCGACCGGCGGGGTGATCAGCCCGAGTTCCATATTGATCGTCAGAATGACGCCGAACCATACGGGATCAAAACCCGCATTGGCGATGATTGGCGCCAGGATGGGCGTCGTCATCAGGATGATCGCGGCAGGCGGCAGGAAGCAGCCGGCAATCAATAGCAGAATGTTGATAAGCAGCATCAGGAACCATCGGTTGATCTCCAGCGCCGCAATCCACTCCGCAATCGACTGCGTGACGTAAAGGCTCGCCATCATGTAGCCGAACAGGATGGAGGTGGCGATGATCATCAGGATCATGCCGGATTCGCGCATCCCGTCCCGCAAAATGGCCCAGAGATCCACTGGCCGCCAAACCTTGTAGATGAGGACCACCATCAGCAGGCAAAGCAGTGCTCCAACGCCTGCCGCTTCAGAGGGCGTCGCGATGCCGCCATAGAGGGCGTAAACCACGCCGGCGATGACGACCATAAAGGGCACCACACGGGGCAGCAGCGCCAGTTTCTCGGTGATGGTGTAGCGACGAGCAAAATCGGCCGGACGCTCACCACGCTTCCAGCTGATGAACAGCGCCCAGACCATGAACAACCCGGTCAGCAACAGGCCAGGGAACACGCCGGCGAGGAACAGCTTGCCGATCGAAGTCTCCGATGCGATGCCATAGAGGATCATCGTGACGCTGGGCGGGATGAGAATGCCAAGCGTACCGCCAGCGGCAATGGCACCCGTCGCCAGATCGGCGGAATAGCCGCGCTTGCGCATTTCCGGAATACCCATCTTGCCGATGGCGGCGCAGGTGGCCGGTGAAGAGCCCGTCAATGCCGCAAACAGCGCGCAGGCGCCCAAATTTGAGATGACCAAGGAGCCGGGAACGCGGTTCAGCCAGCGGTTCAGCGCCTCATACAGGTCACCCCCTGCCCGGGAAGATGCCACCGCCGCGCCCATGATGATGAACATCGGAATCGATACGAGCGTGAAATCCTCAAGCCCGGCAAACAGGGTCTCGGCGAGGAAATCCAGGCTGCTCCAGCCTTCAAGGGTGACCAGGAATAGAAGAGCGACAATGCCAAGGCCAAAGGCAATGGGAATACCGGTCGCGAGGACAAGTATCGTCACGGCGCAAATCAATGCGCCAATCTGAAGTTCGTTCACGGGCGATCCTCAGGCTTAAGACCGAAAGGCATGTCGCGACCTGTCGCGACCGCCCAGATATCGACGATGTATTGCAGGCACAGCAGCCCCATTCCCACGGGCACGGAGAGGTAGGGGATCCAGACGCGGGCACGCCACATGGAACTGGTCAGGCGATCGGTGACGAATGCCTCATGCCACCAAAAGATGGACTGCCATAGAACCGCGGCACAAAAGATGAGCGCAAGGACCGCTGACACCAGTGCCAATACCACGCGTGTGCGATGCCCCATGAAGAGAGGTAGCAGATCAACATTCACATGGCCGCGTGTCAGCAGCACGTAGGGGGCGCCGACAAAGGTAGCTGCGATCAGGCAGAATATGACGAATTCCGTCTGCCAGACGGTCGATTGTTCCAGTACCACGCGCTGAAAAATCATCTGGCAGACAACCAGAATGCTGATGAGGATCAGCAGGATGGAGAACACCCCGCTGATCCGTGACAGCATCCGCACGAAAGATGCGAAACGCTCCATAGATGTGGCCTAGCGAACCTGCAAAGCCTTGACGATCAACTCCTTGCCGCCCGGAACCTTGTCGGCAAAGGTGCGGTAGGAGCTTTTGTTTGCTACTTCACGCCACTTGTTGGCCTGTTCTTCGGTCATAGTAACGATCTTGACATTGGCCTTCTTGAAAGCAGCGACGAGCTCGTCGTCCAGCTTCTTCGACTCGGCGGCGAAGAATTCCTCGGCCTTCTTGGAGGCGTCCATGATGGCCTTCTTCTGGGCGTCGTTCAGCTTGTCGAAGCTGCGTTTCGACATCAGGACCGGTTCGTACATGAACCAAAGCGCGTTATCGCCGGGCGCCGTCAGGCAGGTGATCTGCTCGTAGAGGCGGAAGGACACAAAGCTGCCGGAAGAAGTATCGGTCGCATCGGCGACGCCGGTCTGCAACGCGTTGTAGACCTCATTGGATGGGATCGAGATGATCGATGCGCCAGCGCCGGCCCACATTTCGGCAAAGGTCGCGCCCGCCGAGCGGACCTTCAGTCCCTTGGCATCATCCGGCTCGAGAATGCAGTTTTTCTTTGAACCGAAGGCACCCGCCAGCCAAGCGTCGGCCAGAACGATCACGCCGGCATCATTGATCACTTTTTTGATGTCCTGCATGAACGGGGAGTTGTTGATGCGCTTGGCATGATCGTGATTCTTGACCAGGCCCGGCATCAGTGTGGCACCGAATTGCGGGTGCTGGCCCGAGGCATAATCAAGCGGGAAGGACGTGATATCGATCTGCCCCTTGATCATTGCGTTCCACTGCTCGGAAGCTTTCACCAGGCTGGCACCCGGATAGACCTTGATGTCGACGCCGACATTGGCCTTGGCGACTTCGCGCGCGATCATCTGCACCATTTCGTCGCGTACGTCGCCCTTGCCGCCCGGGAACTGGTGCGAGGCCTTCAGTGTGATATCGGCCGCCTGGGCCAAGCCTGTTGTCAGAAGCAGAGCCGCCGCAGCGACAGCTCCGATGCGAATCGGGTTTTTCATGATCGGTTTCCTCCTCCAAAATTATATGTCGTTGGCGGTCATACTAATTTATCGGGCGCATGCCAACAACAATGAAGGTGGGGTGGCAATGCGCAGGGGGATTGCCATGTTGGCTGTGTTACGATTACAGGCTGCTATTTCTGTGTGATGGGCAAGGGCAGAGGGGGCTCTTCTGGTCCTTGGGGCGAGGGAACGAATTGGGGGCGTGCCGCCCCTAAGACTGTTTGAATCACCTGGCTGGAAACTTCTGCTGCTATCTTGGCCGCTATTTCAGCCGACACCTTCGCAGCGACTTGGGCTGCGATCTGTGCCGGCGATGGCGGACTGATATGGCCGTTTACAGGTGTAGGAGCAGCGCCGGCCGTTCCTGGCATGACAGTCGCTGCCTCGGCGTTTGTGCCGGGGCGCTCCTCCAGGCGGCGGATGAACTCCTGGATGATGCGGCGATAGAGCTCGTCCTTCAGCACGGCATCTTCTTCGCCCTGATTGATCGAGGGATTGTCGTTCACTTCAATCACGACGATGCCCTTGTCGGTTTGCTTGAGGTCGACGCCGTAGAAACCGTTCCCAATGAGATTGGCTGCTTTCAGTGCGGCCTCGACGATCTCCGGCGGCGCTGATTCGATGGGCAGGGTGCGGAAACCGCCTTCGGTGAAGCGCCCGCCATCGCCATGTTTTACGACCTGCCAGTGGCCGCGCGACATGAAGTACTGGCAGGCATAGATCGGCTGTCCGCGCAGGATGCCAATGCGCCAGTCGAAATCGGTGTAAAGGTATTCCTGCGCCAGAATGACGTCGGATTCCCGCAATAGACGCGCTGCTGCCTCGGCGAGTTGCTGGCGGTTCTCGACTTTCAGGATACCGCGCGAGAAAGATCCATCCGGTATTTTGAGAATGATGGGGTAGGGGATTTCCTGCTCGATCGCCTCGATACCGCGGTTATCCAGAACCACGGTCTTTGGCGTGGGGATCTTGTTGGCCTTCAGGAGTTCGGCCAGGTAAACCTTGTTGGTGCAGCGCAGGATCGAAGTCGGATCGTCGATCACCGCCATGCCTTCGTTCTCCGCCTTCTTGGCAAAACGATAGGTGTGGTGATCAAGCGCTGTCGTTTCCCGGATGAACAGCGCATCATATTCCGCCAGTTCGGGGTAATCCTTCTTCTCGATCAGTTCGACCTCGACGCCCATCTGTTCGCCGATGCGGACGAATTTCTGCAAGGTGCGGCGGTCGGAAGGCGGTAGCGGTTCAGCCGGATTGTGCAGGATCGCCAGGCTGTATTTGGCGGCAGGCTTGGCTTTCGGCGTGCGCCAGCTTGAACGCGTGTAGGATTCGAGCGCATGCTCGAAGAATTCTTCCTGTTCCGGCTTCAGATCGCTCAGCGACATGGGGCGGATCGAGGCGATATGCCAGCCGTCTTCCGGCGAGATGCTGAGCTTGAGCATGGGGCAGCGGAACCCATCGAAAACCCGCCTTGCCAGATCGGGAAAGCGCAGGTCGTCGGTGCGGCCGAAGAAGACGTGAAGCGTGAACGGCGCTGTCGGGATCATCACCAGCTTTTTGATCTGCTGGCGAAGAAGCTCGTCCAGTTCCGGCAGCGCATGACTGTAGATGCTGCGCTCACGCAGTTCGAGAATGGTCTTGACCGATGGAATGACCTTCTGGCTGCGCGCTTCAGCAAGCAGAGAGCAATAATAGCCATAACCCAGGTAGGAATAATCCTTGCTGAGATTGATGATCTTTGCGCGCTTGTCCTGCACAAGTTCAGGGCGGGTGATGAACTCGCGATTGTTCAGGACCAGGCAGCCCGGATTGCGGTAGCGGAAATGGGTTTTGCGTTCGACGACGATGATGTGCATGACGGCGGGAAGTGTCCCGAACTGCCTCGTTCCAGCTTAGGGGCCTCGGGCCTTCCCACGGTGCACCGGCTTCTCCAGCCGCCAAGCGTCGGACCCGTCTTCATAGTAATGTGCGATACGCTCTTTCATTCCATAGCCGCTTTTTCGGTACAGGGCGAGAGCACTTTTGTTGCTGACGCTCACTTCGAGACGGATGGCCCGGGCGCCGCGTATGCGGGCGGCACGTTCCACTGCCGAGAGAAGCCGCTTGCCAACGCCCTGGCCACGGGCTTCCGGCGCGACGGCAATCGAATAGAGCCGGGCGGTTTCGGAGTTGGCCCGAAAGAACAGGACCGCCGCGCCGCTCAATTGGACGGGGGATGCGCCTGGAACTACAAGGATGGCGGCGCGGGGGCTGCGCAGCGCCGCGCGAAAACTGCGGCGTGACATCCGGTCAGCTGTAAAACAGCGATTTTCAAGCGCTTCAAGCGCGTCCAGATCGTCCAAACGGCTGGGGCGAACGCCAGGGCCTGTCGGCATCAGCGCAAGCGGAAGATCGGCACTTTTGCGCCAGCCTTTAAGGCTGGGGCTAGGGGCGGCCGGACGATCAGGCAGGCGGCTTCGCTGAGCAGGCGGAGCATGGAGCTGTCCTGTTTGCTGAAGGCGGTGGCGATCAGGCGACCGTCTTCATTGCGGTGCAGCGTTGCGCGGAGATAGTCTTCGCGCTTATCGTTTTCGGCAAGATCAGACCCCGTAATCGCCGTTTCCAGCGACACCTCGGCAGGAAGCCCCTGCATCGCGTGGAGTGCGGGAACCAGGAAATTATAGCCGCAGACCAGAGCAGATACCGGGTTGCCGGGCAAGCCCAACAGCGGGAGGGACAGGCCGCTGTCGAGTGTCGCCCGGCCGAACATCAGCGGTTTGCCGGGACGCATTGCGATGCGCCAGAAATCGATTCCAGCACCGCCGCCGCCCAGGATTTTGTGGATCAGGTCGTGCTCTCCGACGCTGGCGCCGCCCAGGGTGAGCAACAGATCGCACCCCATTGCGGCACTCGCTTTCAGGCGCAGATCGGCTTCCGTGTCGCGGGCAATACCGAGGTCCACAGCCTGGCCGCCCTCGGCCTCGATCAGCGCGGCAAGGCCGATATTGTTCGAACTGACGATCTGGTTGGGACCGATGGGCTCGCCCGGACGGACCAGCTCATCGCCGGTGGCCAGCACTGCGATGCGCGGCTTGCGGCGGACCGCCAGCCAGGGGACGTTCATAGCGGCGGCCAGCGCCACATCTGACGGGCTTAACCGGCGTCCGGCCTTCAACAGGGCCTGTCCTTCGGCGAAGTCCAGTCCGGCGCGCCGGATCCACTGGCCAGGCTGAGGGGCTTCCCGCACGGTCAGCCGGCCATCGGCGCCAAGATCGGCATCCTCCTGGATGACGATGGCATCGGCGCCATCCGGCAGAGGGGCACCGGTGAAGATGCGGACGCATTCGCCCGGGCCGACAATGCCCTCGTAACGGCCGCCTGCCGCGGCTGCGCCGACCGGCTGCAACACCGCCGGGATCTTTGCCAGATCGGCATGGCGGCAGGCCCAGCCATCCATGGCGCTGACATCGAAGGGGGGCTGGGTTCGGCGGGATACGACGTCCTCGGCCAGCACGCGCCCCGCCGCCGCAGACAACGGAACTGTCTCCGCCGGCATGATCGGCAGGGCGTTGACAATGCGGGTTCGTGCCTCGGCGACGGAGATCATGGCCAATCGCCCTTATTCCTGATCGAAGCGACCGGATTTGCCGCCGGATTTATGAAGCAGCCGGATATCGGTGATGCGCATCCCGCGATCCACGGCCTTGGCCATGTCATAAACCGTGAGGGCAGCGACGCTGGCAGCCGTGAGGGCCTCCATCTCCACGCCAGTCCGTCCCTTCAGCTTGCAGGTTGCAACAACATCGATTGCGGCCTTGTCCGGCACCGGAATGAGGTCCACGGTGACCTGGCTCAGCGCCAACGGATGGCAGAGCGGGATGAGGTCATGCGTGCGCTTGGCGGCCATGATGCCGGCGATCCGCGCGGTCGCCAGCACGTCGCCCTTGGCGGCTTGTCCCGAGAGGATCAGATCAAGGGTGGCCTTTTCCATCAGGATGCGGGCACCAGCCTTGGCGACACGCTCGGTTTCCGCCTTGGCCGAGACATCCACCATATGCGCCTCGCCGGCGGCATTCAGATGCGTCAAGCCGGGCTTGCCGCTCATGCAGCCAGCTCCTTCCCGGTCAGCAGCAGACGGGTGGCTGCTTCCACATCGGCCTGCCGCATCAGGCTCTCGCCCACCAGGAAACAGAAAGCCCCGCAGCGCGCCATCCGATCAAGATCGGCCTTGGTGTAAAGGCCGGACTCAGCGACCAGCAGAGCCTCCGATGGGACGCGTGCAGCCAAAGCCTCGGTCGTCGCCAGATCAACCTGTAAAGTCTTCAGGTTACGGTTGTTGATGCCGATCAGTTTGGATTTCAGTTTCAGCGCGCGATCCAGTTCCGCGCCGTCATGGACTTCGATCAGCACGTCCAGACCGTAATCATTGGCAGCGGCTTCAAGTTCTGCCGCTTGCGTATCGGTCAGCGCGGCCATGATCAGCAGGATGCAGTCGGCGCCCAAAGCGCGCGCCTCGATCACCTGATAAGGATCAAGCATGAAATCCTTGCGGATGATCGGCAGATCGACCGTGGCACGCGCCTGCCGCAGATACTCATCCTTGCCCTGGAAATAGGGCTCATCGGTCAGCACCGAAATGCAGGTCGCGCCACCTTTTGCATAAGCGCGGGCCAGGGCGGGGGGATCGAAATCCGCGCGGATCAGACCCTTCGACGGCGAAGCTTTCTTGATCTCAGCGATCAGGCCATAGCCACCTGCATTGACGGCATTTTGCAACGCGCGCTGAAAGCCGCGCGGTGCCGGCGTCGCGCGGGCGGCGCGATCGAGATTTGCTGTCGAAACCAGGGATTTCTGGCGAGCGATATGCTCGTACTTGTCGGCGCAGATCTTGGCGAGAACGTCGCTCATTTCTTGTCGGCCTTGTCTTCCGTCTCCGGGTTTTCCGGGGGCGGCTCATGTGTGATTTCGATCAGGCGGGCGAGGGCAGCGCGCGCCCGGCCGCTGTCAATGGATTGCCTCGCCAATTCTACACCTTCCCGCAGATCCTTGACTGTGTCGGCGACCATCAGAGCCGCGGCCGAATTCAGTAGGACGATATCCCGGAAGGCACCCGGCGCGCCATTCAGCACTGCCCGCAGAGCCACCGCATTGGCGGTAGGCTCGTCGCCCTTCAATTCTTCGAGACTTGCGCGGGGCAAGCCGGCTTCTTCCGGCGTGATCTCGAAGTGGCGCAGGTTACCGTTGGCGATTTCCGAAACATAGGTCGGCCCAGTGGTGGTGATCTCGTCCAGGCCATCGGAGCCATGAACCACCCAGACCTTCTCGGCGCCTAGCTTGCCCATCACCTCGGCCAGGGGCTGAACCCATTGGCGGTCGAAGACGCCGAGCAACTGGCGTTTGACCAGCGCCGGATTGCTCAACGGTCCAAGCAGATTGAAGATGGTGCGGGTGCCAAGCTCTACGCGTGTGGGTCCGACATGACGCATCGCGCCATGATGGCGCGGCGCCATCAGAAAGCCCACGCCCGCCTCGCGGATTGCCTTTTCGATGAGGCGGAAGTCGCAATCGATATTGACGCCCAGAACCGTCAGCACATCAGCCGCGCCGGTCTTGGACGAGACAGCCCGATTACCATGCTTGGCGACAGGCACGCCGCAACCTGCGACCACAAAGGCCGAACAGGTCGATACGTTCCAGGTGCCTTTCACATCCCCGCCGGTGCCGACAATGTCGATGGCATTGGCGGGGGCGGTGACGCCATGCACCTTGTCGCGCATGGTCATCGCGCCGCCCGTGATCTCATCCACGGTTTCGCCGCGGACCCGCAGCGCCATCAGGAAAGCGCCCATCTGCGCTGGCGTGGCATTGCCCGACATCATGATGTCGAAAGCCGTCCGCGCGTCGTCAACACTCAAGCGGGCGCCGCCCGCCACCAGCGCCAGCAGGCGCTTGAATTCCGTTACGTCTCCACTCATGCCGCTTGCTCGTGAACCGCCTTCTCGTTCACAGGAAGGCCGCAATAGCGCACGAAATTCGCCAGCATCGCAAGTCCGTGCTCGGACGCGATGCTTTCGGGGTGGAACTGCACGCCGTGAATGGGCAGGTCGCGATGCGCGACGCCCATGATCACGCCGTCTTCGGACCGCGCTGTTATCGTCAGCACGTTTGGGATCGTCGCCGGATCGATGGTCAGCGAATGATAGCGCGTGGCGAGGAAATCCTGCGGCAGGCCCGCGAACACGCTTTCGTTGTTGTGGCGGATGCGGCTCAGTTTGCCGTGCAGCGGCTTCGGCGCGCGGATCACCTTGCCACCGAAAGCCTGGCCAATCGCCTGATGGCCCAGACAGACCCCGAAAACCGGCAGCTTGCGCTCGGCGGCCTGCGCGATCATCGGCAGGCAGATACCTGCGCGATCTGGGTCGCAGGGACCGGGAGAGAGCACGATGCCGGCCGGATTCAACTTAAGGATGTTCTCGGGTGTTGTTTCGTCATTGCGAAACACCCTTACTTCCGGGCCGAGCCGGCCGAAGTAGTGAACCAGATTCCAGGTAAAACTGTCGTAATTATCGATCAGAACGAGCATGTCGGCCTACCTTGTGGCGGCAGCCTACCATATCCCCGCCAGCTGGCGACAGGCACAGCATACAGCCTGTGCGTTTGTGGCTTACTTCCATTTTCTGCCAGCAAATCATTGTGTTGCGAGAAAACGAAAAAAACAGAACAATCCGTAGAGAGAGCGTAATAAGGGGGGATTCGTTATGGCGTTTAATATGCCCGCTCCGTTCCAGAAGGTCGGAATCAGGCAGCGTTTATACATTGCAGTCGGGGCCATTGCTTCCTTTGCGCTCGTCTCTGCCGCTGCCGGATGGTTTGCCCTGTCCCGTTTGGATAGCGCCATTACGGTGGTCACCGACGAAGGCGTTCCGACTGTTATCGCCGCCCTCAATCTGGCCGAACGGGTGGCCGATATAGCGGGTGTAGCGCCTGACCTGGTAACGGCTCAGGACGAAAAGGAAATCCAACAGCTCGTCGCCGGCATCCAGCAGAAAGAGGAGAATATCCAAAAGGCGCTGGACGTGATCAGCGCGACGATGAGCGGCGAAGGCGTCGAGACGATCGAGAAGGAGACCAAAACCCTTCTCAGCAGCATCGGCCAGTTGCGGCAGGTTGTGGATGCCCGGGTGCGGACCACGCAATTCCGCATCGAGGAGACGCAAAAGCTCACCACGATCCACGGCCAGTTCCTGCAGATCGCCGCTCCGATGGTGGATGATGCGGTTTTCGAACTGACCTCCAGCATGACCTCGGCCACCAGCTCCGGAGACATGAACAAGGTGTCGGAGGCGCTGGGCAAGCTTGCCAATACCGAGCTGCTGATGCTGCAGGGCATCACCAATCTGATTGCCGAGGTCAATAACACCGTTGGTTTGCTGGCGGTCGGTGCGCAAGCGGCCAATATGGACGAATTGCAGACGATTTCCCGGCGCTATGAACTGTCTGCCGGTAAGGTCGAACGCGGGCTGGAATTCATCGAGAAGGTCAAATCCAATAAGGATCTCGCCAAGGCGGCTGTCGCCGTGCTGGATTTCGGCAGTCCGGGTATTGGCGTGATCAGCCTGCGTGAGCAGGAATTGTCCGCGCTCGAACAGGGCCGCCGCGCCCTGCAAGCCAGCCGCGAAGCGGCCCAACGGCTTGGCGCTGCGGCCGAGAAGGTGGTTGCGGAAGCCAATCAGGGCGTCGTCGGTGCAGCCACCGAGGCCAAGCAGACCAGCACCGGCGGCAAGACGATCCTGGTCGCCGTCGCGGTCGCCAGCTTGTTGGCAGCCTTCCTTGTCGGCTGGCTCTATATCGGCCGCCGGATTGCCGATCCGCTGACCTTCCTGACCGCAGCCATGGGGCGACTGGCCAATCGCGAATGGCAGACTGAAGTTCCCGACCGCAATCGTGGCGACGAAATCGGCGACATGGCGCGAGCCGTACAGGTGTTCAAGGAAAATGGTCTGGAGAACGAGCAACTGCAGCAGCAGGTCGAGCGCAACCGTCAGGCCGCCGAGGAGCAGCGGCGGGCACAGGAAGAACTGCTGGATCGCGCCGTCGGCGAGGTGGTCGGCAAGGCTGCCGACGGCGATCTGTCGGCCCGGATCGATACCCATCAGCTGGAAGGCATGATGGCGCGGCTGGGCGAGCGCGTGAACGCCTTGCTGGCCACGGTAGAAGATGTCTTTGACAACCTGGGCAAGGCGTTGGGTGCCATGGCGACCGGCGACTTCACCCACCGGATCACGGCTGATTACGCCGGTGTGTTCGATCGGCTGAAGCAGGATGCCAACCGGACCGCGCAGCAACTGGCGGAGACCGTGGGACAGGTGACCGGCGCGGCCGCCATGGTTCGCGACGCAGCGGCTGAAATCTCCTCGGGCAGCAACGACCTTGCCGGACGTACCGAGCAGCAGGCAGCCAGCCTCGAGCAGACGGCAGCCTCCATGCATGAGATTACCGCGACTGTGAAGCAGAACGCTGATAACGCTGAGGCTGCCAACCAGCTTGCCATGTCGGCGCGCAACACGGCTGAGAGGGGCGGCAGCGTCGTGCAGGATGCCGTCGCTGCGGTGAGCCGGATCGAGGAAAGCGCACGGAAGATCTCCGACATTGTCGGCCTGATCGATGAAATCGCTTTCCAGACAAACCTCCTTGCTCTGAATGCGTCGGTCGAAGCGGCGCGTGCGGGCGAGGCGGGCAAGGGCTTTGCCGTCGTTGCGCAGGAGGTGCGCGCCTTGGCGCAACGGTCGGCGAATGCGTCGAAGGACATCAAGGCGCTGATCCAGGCCAGCACCGGCGAAGTTCGCGAAGGCGCCCGCTTGGTCAACCTGGCTGGCGAAAGCCTGTCGGAGATCGTCACGGCGGTGAAGAAGGTGGCCGATATCGTCGGCGAAATCTCTTCCGCCAGCCGCGAGCAGGCGGTGGGCCTGGAAGAGGTCAATACCGCCGTTGCCAATATGGACGAGATGACCCAGCGCAACGGGGCACTGGTCGAGCAAACCACGGCCTCGGCGCAGGCCATGGCCCGTCAGGCCCAGGAACTGGCGGAATTGGTGGGACAATTCCGCGTTTGAGGGTGACAATTTAGCGTTTGACCCGTCCGGTTGGCGCGTTATACCGATGCGACGTTTTTTCTTAGGAGGTCGGTATGGCTAAGGCCGATGCCATTAGGGTCGCGATTTTGGGTGCCAGCGGGTATACCGGGGCTGAACTGCTTCGAGTTCTTCTGCGTCATCCGCGCGTCCGCATCGTCGCCTTGACGGCCGACCGGAAGGCCGGTGAGGGGATTGAAGCAGTCTTCCCGCAGTTCATTGGCCTTGGGCTGCCCAAGCTGGTTACCATCAAGGAAGTGGACTGGAGCGGCGTCGATGCCGTCTTCTGCGCCTTGCCACATGGCACCACGCAGGAGGTGATTGCTGGCCTGCCCGAGCATTTGAAGATCGTCGATCTCTCGGCCGACTTCCGGCTGCGGGATACCGCTGAATACGCCAAGTGGTACGGCCACGAGCATCGCGCGCCAAAGCTGCAGGAAGAGGCAGTGTACGGCCTCACGGAAGTCTACCGGTCCGCGGTCGCCAAGGCGCGGCTGGTGGCCAATCCCGGCTGCTATCCAACCTCGGCGCAACTGCCGCTGATTCCACTTCTGGCTGCCGATCAGATCGACCCGGACGATATCGTCATCGACGCGAAGTCAGGCGTCTCGGGCGCGGGACGCGCGCTGAAGGAAGGCTCGCTCTACTGCGAAGTCGCCGAAGGCATCCACGCCTATGGCGTTGCTTCGCATCGGCATGGCCCGGAGATCGAGCAGATTCTGTCCGAGGCTGTCGGGCGGCAGATTGCCATCAGCTTCACGCCGCATCTGATGCCGATGAACCGCGGCATGCTGTCCAGCATCTATGTCAGGATGCGGCCTGGCGTCAGCGCCGACGACCTGCGCGCATCGCTTGTCGAGCGCTACAAGGACGAGCCTTTTGTGCAGATCGTCCCGCAGGGTGTTTCGCCGCAGACGCGCCATGTGCGTGGCACCAACTCCTGCCATATCGGTGTCTTTGCCGATCGGGTGAAGGGCCGTGCGATGCTGTTTTCCGTGATCGACAACCTGATGAAGGGTGCCAGCGGCCAGGCCATTCAGAACTTCAACGTTATGTTCGGCCTGCCGGAAACGACGGGCCTGGATCAGATTGCCCTGTTCCCGTGAAGCCGCTGCTCCTGCCATTTGGTGACAAAACGCCGGTTATTGCTCCAGACGTTTTTGTTGCGCCTAACGCCACGGTTATCGGCGATACCGAAATCGGTGCTGGAAGTTCGATCTGGTTTGGCTGCGTTTTGCGTGGTGATGTAAACAGCATCCGCATCGGCGCGGGCACGAACATCCAGGACGGCAGCATCGTCCATGTCACGCGCGCCCGCTATGCGACGGTGATTGGCTCCGGCGTGACGATCGGCCATCTGGCACTCATCCACGGCTGTAGACTGGAAGACAATTCCTTCGTCGGCATGCAGGCTACCGTCATGGACGGCTGCGTGATCGAAAGTGAAGGCATGCTGGCGGCGGGGGCGTTGCTGACCCCTGGAAAGCGCATCGGGCGCGGAGAATTATGGGCCGGCCGTCCGGCCAAGCTGATGCGTCGTCTTGATACGGACGAACTGCAGAATATCTACAACACTGCAGCGCATTACGCGAAGCTGGCGGCCAGTTACCGCGATCAGCTCGCCTCCGGGCTTTAACGAATTCTTGAAAACGGCTGTGTAACCGTACCATCCTCTTTGGCCTGACTGGCCTAACGGATGGGATGATGACCACCGACGCCGCACATACGGACTGGCCTGAAGATTTGTACGACCAGATCAAGGCGCATGGGGATTTTCTGTCCGGGCGCCTGGGCAAGCTCAATCGCGGCAAGCAGCTGACCCTGGTTGGCGTCGATCTCACCGGCATCAAGCTGGTCGGCATGAATCTCCAGCGGGCCGTTTTCCGGGGCTGCCGTTTTTATTGTGCCGATCTGCGCAATTCCGATTTCAGCCAGGCGGTGCTTACCGGCTGCGATTTTTCCGGCGCGGACCTGACAAATGCCCGTTTCGTCTGGGCCAATCTGCGCGGTGCGGACCTGTCGCGCGCGATCCTGAAGGGGACCCGGTTCGAAAATGCCGATATGCGGCCGCTGACTGAGCCGCCGGTTCAGCCGCATGGCAAAGGCGGCGTCGTATCCTTGAGCGATACGGTCTTGCACAATACCAATCTCAGCCAGGCAAAGCTTCTTGGCGCGTCCTTCGTCGGTGCCATATTGGACGGGGCGATCCTCGACAATGCGGATCTGGAAGGGGCCGACTTTTCGTATTCCACGCTCACCAACGTGCAGTTCAAGAATGCAAAGCTGCGCGATGCCAATTTCCAGCTTGCGGACTTCAATGCCGAATTGATGAAACAGCTGCAGGGTACCGGCGCGAAGATTCCGCAGGAGATTTCGCCAGAGGTGCTTGATCAGGTGCTGCGCGACCACCAAGCCTGGATTGATTCCGAAGGTCAGGCCGGGCGCCGCGCAATCCTGGCAGGGTGGTATCTATCCCGCATGCATCTGATCAAGGCCAACCTGAATGGCGCCGATCTGCGGAAGGCCAATCTGTCGAATGCAAATCTGCATGGAGCACAGTTGATTTGCGCCGATTTGCGCGAAGCAAACCTGATGTACGCCAATCTGGCCGAGGCTGATCTGCGTGGCGCTTTGGTGGAGGGTGCCCGCGGTCTGCCCGTCGTGCAAAGCGACGGGAAAGGATGATCAGCGTCTGGTGGCTGAGGCAGCTTTGCTGGCGCTGTTGTTCAGGCCCTTGATGGCGCGGTGAATCCGGCGCCAGACGAGATTGCCGGCGAAATTGCCGCTCGTCGCCATCTCGTTGATCTGGCGATACGCGTAGGCCTCGGCGCGGTGTGGACCTTGCTCGGCAATCAAGTCCCGGGCGGCCCGCCATATCTCAGCATCGGTGGTCATTCTGCCAGAATGACGGGAAAAGGTTAGGGAAAGGTAACCCCTCGCTTATACCGGCGCCGCTCAATTCCCTCAGCACTTGCCATTCTGCTTTGGTGAGACGACGGCCGCCGTGGCGAAGCCCGCTTGCCGTCCGGCGTACATGAAACGCTTGGACGGGGCGGCCGCTGCGCTTCGACCAAAGTCGAACAACCTTAACCGCGATTGTTACGCTGTTCGGCCTACACGTGAATCTCCTTTAAGATAGACTGATGAACGCAATAATCGAATAATACCGTTGCAATTCGCGTCATCTGTGAGGCAACGAAAACGAGGGGGGAACCCTCGGCCTGGGGAGGGATTATGCGGATTCTGTCTGCTCTACCGGCGGGCTTTCGGATTGGTCTGGCTATCGCAATCGCGATTGGCATCGTTCTCGGTTGGGTGTGGTCGGTATACAGGGTGGATGTCGCATCGTTGACATGGGCGCTGGCAGTTGGGCTGCCTTTCCTTCTCGCCGAGATTCTTCTCATCACGTCATTGGCCACAGCTGGAGGGCTGACCGACATTCTCAGCCGTTGGCCAGCGTCCGAGACGGAACTGGGAACGCAGCCTAAGCCGCTGCGCGACATCCTGATGCGCCTGAACGGCCTTTGGCGAGTCGAACAGGACAAGCAGGTAGCCTTGCAGCAGCGCATCGCGCAGCTGGAGGCCGAGATTGAACAGATCCGCCGCGCCGATAGCGCCATTCTTGACGACATGGCTGAGCTCTGCTCCGCCATGGGCGAGGGAATTCTGCATCAGCGGGTCAGCGGCAGTGCCAGCGAGGCCGCTGGGCATCGGCTTGCCGAGCGCTTCAACCAGATGGCCGAGACCCTGGATGACGTCGTCAGCGAGTTGAAGACATTATTCGGCCGCATGGCCGAGGGCGACTTGTCGTCAGGGATTGAAAGCAATCATGGCGGCGATTTCGCCGTCATCCGCGAAGCGGCCATGCAGGCAATCGACCGGCTGGGCAATGTGATCGGCACCATTGTCCAGGCCGCCAATTCGATTTCCAGCGCAACGGTGGAACTGAACAAGGAAGCAAAAGGCTTAGCCCAGAGCGCGGAAGCGCAATCGGAAAGCCTTGACCGGACTGCCGCCGACGCCGCCAGCCTCAGCGAAGCCGCCCGCGCCAACGAGGCCGCCGCGAAACGTGCCAGCCAGAAGGCTGGCGAGGCCCGCAGCGCCGCCGAAAGCGGCGTGCAGGTGGTAAACCGCTCAATCGAGGCAATGAACGAGATGGCCGAGATGTCTCAGCGCATCTCGGAGATCACCTCTTTGATCAATGAGATTGCTTTCCAGACCAATCTGCTGGCGCTGAACGCCTCAGTCGAAGCGGCGCGGGCAGGCGAGGCGGGCAAGGGCTTTGCCGTAGTGGCGCAGGAGGTGCGCGCGCTGGCGCAGCGTTCGGCTAACGCGTCGAAGGACATCGGCGCCATCATCAAGCAGTCGAGCGACAAGGTGAAATCCGGCGTCACCCTGGTGCGGGAGACGGGAACGGTTTTGAGCCGCATCGCGGAAGCCATCGATTCCATGGGGCAGCAGCTGGACGAAATCGAACAGGCCAGCACCGAGCAATCGAGCCGGGTAGATGGCGTCAGCCATGCCCTGATGGACATCAACGCGGCGACGCGCGGCTATCTGTCGGTCGTGCAGCGTACCGGCAACGCCATTCAGGATATCGACCAGCAGGTCGCCAATCTGGCGACGCAGATCGCCTTTGTCACCACGCCGGCGGACCGGCCCTTCCTTCTTGCGGCGCAGAAGGCGGCAGCGGAAATCAGCAGTATCTTCGAAGCAGCCATTGCGCGCGGGGAAATGACGCTCGAAGACTTCTTCGACGAGAATTACGTGCCGATCAAGGGCACGAATCCGCAGCAGTTCATGACCCGCTTCGTGAAGTTCACCGACAGCTATCTGCCCAAGATTCAGGAACCGCTGCTGGAGTCGAATTCCGCGATCTCATTCTGCGCGGCGGTGGACCGGAACGGCTTCTTGCCCACGCATAACCTCAAATACTGCCAGCCGCAGGGCAGCGATCCGGTCTGGAATGCAGCGAACTCTCGTAACCGGCGCATGTTCAACGATCCGGTTGGCCTGGCCTGCGGGCGCAATACCAAGCCTTACCTGCTGCAATGCTACCGGCGGGATATGGGCGGCGGCGTGTTTGTCCTGATGAAAGACATGTCGGCGCCGATCATCGTGCAGGGCCGCCACTGGGGCGGCTTCCGCATCGGCTATAAGATCTAGAAAAAATCGAGCGGGTTAGACCCGCTCGATCACCGTTGCGATACCCTGGCCGACGCCGATGCACATTGTGCAAAGCGCATAACGCCCGCCGGTGCGTTCGAGCTGGTTCAGCGCCGTGGTCAGAAGCCGGGCGCCGCTCATGCCGAGCGGATGGCCCAGCGCGATGGCGCCACCATTGGGGTTCACATAAGTGGCATCGTCGGGGATTTTCAGTTCCCGCAGCACAGCCAAGGCTTGCGCAGCAAAGGCCTCGTTCAGCTCGATAACATCCATATCTCGGATCGAGAGGCCGGTTTTTGCCATCACCTTCTCCGTCGCCGGAGCCGGGCCAATCCCCATGATTCTCGGCGCCACGCCAGCCACCGCGGTAGCGATGATCCGTCCCCGGGGGGTGAGGCCATGCTTCTTGGCGGCTGCTTCCGAGGCCAGGATCAGAGCCGCGGCGCCGTCATTGACACCTGACGCGTTGCCGGCAGTGACCGTGCCGCCCTGACGGAACGGCGTGGGCAGGCGCGACAGCGCCTCCATGGTGGTCTCGCGCGGATGTTCGTCGCGGTCGACCACGACCGGATCGCCCTTGCGGCTCGGGATCGTCACCGGGGTGATTTCGGCTTCAAACAGCCCAAGCTTGATGGCATTCAGCGCCCGCTGCTGGCTGCGCAGGGCGAAGGCATCCTGATCGGAGCGGCTGATACGGAACTGCTCGGCGACATTCTCCGCCGTCTCCGGCATGGAATCGACGCCGTACTTCTGCTTCATCAGCTTGTTGACGAAACGCCAGCCGATGGTGGTGTCGTGTATTTCCACGGTGCGCGAAAAGGCCGTCTCTGCCTTGGGCATGACGAAGGGGGCCCGGCTCATGCTTTCGACGCCACCGGTGATGATCAGGTCGGCCTCGCCAGTTTTGATTGCCCGGGCGCCGGCGCTCGCGGCTTCCAGGCCGGAGCCGCACAGGCGATTGACCGTGGCGCCCGGCACCTTTTCCGGCAGCCCCGCCAGCAGCAGCGCCATGCGCGCAACATTGCGGTTGTCTTCACCGGCCTGATTGGCGCACCCATAGATGACGTCGTCGACCGCTTCCCAATCCACCGCAGGATTACGCTGCATCAATGCCTTGATCGGGATGGCCGCGAGATCGTCGGCGCGGACGGCTGAAAGCGCGCCGCCATAACGGCCAATGGGCGTGCGGATGGCGTCGCAAATAAAAGCCTCGGTCATTTGTCTCTCCCTAGGGTCTCTCGTCCGGGCTGGAATGTCGCATCACACGGGTGATGTGCGGCCGATGATGGCCGAGTACAGCGCGGAGTCAACATTTCCGCCGGAGGCGACAACGACAATGGTGCGGTTAGCGCACGGCACTTTGCCGTTCAGGACGCTTGCAAGCGCGACGGCGCCGCCCGGCTCAATCACCAGCTTGAGGTAATGGAAGGCTGTGGCTATGGCCGTTTCGACTTCTGCATCGGTCGCCGTGACGCCTGGCGCAAGATTGGCGGACATGACGCCAAAGGTGATGTCGCCCGGATGAGGTGCCATCAACGCATCGCAGAAGGTTTTTCCGCTGCCGTCATGGCTTTGGATTTGTCCGCTTCTAAGTGATTGCGCGATGTCGTCGAACTTGTCCGGCTCCGCGCAGTGGACCTGGCAATCAGGCAGCCGGCTTTTGATGGCCAGCGCAATGCCGGAGATCAGGCCGCCGCCTGAAGCGGGCGCCAGGACGGCATCGGGCGTGACATCGCGCTCGGCACATTGAGCTAGGATCTCCAGCCCCACGGTACCCTGGCCTGAAATGATGTAGGGGTCGTCGAAAGGCGGCACCAAGGTCATGCCGCGATCGCGGGCGTAACGATTGCCGATCTCCTCGCGGCTTTCCTTGTAGCGGTCATAGAGCACCACCTCGGCGCCATAGGCGCGGGTGTTGGCGATTTTGATTGCGGGCGCATCCGCCGGCATGACGATGACCGCGGGCGTGCCGCAGATTTTAGCTGCATAAGCGGTGCCCTGCGCATGGTTACCTGACGAGAAGGCGACAACGCCGCGCTTCTTCTCCTCGGGCGAAAGCCGGCTGATGCGGTTGTAAGCACCACGAAACTTGAATGAGCCGGTGAGTTGCAGAGGTTCAGCCTTCACCAGCAGCCGGCCGCCAAGCTTCTCATTCAGCAGCGGGCTTTCCAGCAGCGGCGTCCTAACCGCCACCCCGCGCAGCTGTCTGGCCGCATCCTCGACATCCGCGATGGTGGGAAGCGGGGGGAGTTTGGTGGGCGCGTTCATTTTTCAATCTCCGACTGCTATTCCTTCACGACGCGGATCGGCGGCGCCAAGCCAGCCTCGTATGGTTCTGGTTATACCATGCAGGCCACTGGTCATTTCCAGTGTCCTGACCTGATGTCCCATCGCTTCCAATGCGGCTACCCATTCCGGCGGCGCGCCCATTTCAATCTCTGTCGGCCCATTCCGGCTCCCGAAATGGGGAAGGTCAAAGGCCGCCTGCAGACCGTAACCTTTGTCCAGGTGCAGCCAGATTGTTCGGGTGACGTAGTTGATGATGGCGCTGCCGCCCGGCGATCCCAGACTGCCATACAGATTGCCATTCGGGTCGAACAGAATGGTGGGAGCCATCGAGCTGCGGGGGCGCTTGTTCGCCTCCACGCGGTTAGCCACGGGCCGGCGATCTCGCTCGGGCCGGAAGGAGAAGTCGGTCAACTGGTTGTTCAAGAGGAAGCCGCCGACCATGAGCCGTGCGCCAAAGGCGCTTTCGATGGTCGTGGTCATGGCCAGGGCATTGCCCTCTGGATCGACGATCGAGATATGGCTCGTACCAGCTTCGGCCGGACCATAGCCAAGCGGCGGTATGGCGCCGCGGCGGCCCGGTGGGCTCCCGGGCTTGGCTATGCCGATGCTGCTGTCTGGCTGAATTTGCTTGGCGCGTTCGGCGAGATAGGCCTTATCGACCAGACCGTTCGTCGGCACGGTAATGAAGTCAGGATCGGCCACATACGCATCGCGGTCGGCAAAGGCCAGCCGCGCTGCCTCGCTGTAGCGATGGATGTCCTGCACCGCGACTGGTCCCGGCTGGGCCGGGCCGAGAGCTTCCAGGATGCCCAAAATCTGCAGCGTAGCGATTCCGCCTGAGCTGGGTGGCGGGAAGCCGCACAGCGTAAACAGGCGAAAGCGGCCGCAAAGCGGTGTGCGGGCCTTGGCCTGATAATTGGCCAGATCCGCCAGAGTTATGTCGCCGGGATTCTGCGGATGCGTGGTGACCGCTGCGACAATCGCCTCAGCCAGTGGACCGCGATAGAAGCCGTCCGCGCCTAGGGCAGCAATGCGCCTGAAACTGTCGGCAAGATCGGGATTGCGGAGCAGGGCTCCAATGGCAATCGGCTCACCGTTGGTGTCGTAATACAGGTCACGCGCTTTCGCATCGCGTCGCAAGGCGGGATCGGATTTCAGCAATTGATGCAGACGCGGCGTGACAGGGAAGCCGTTGTCGGCGGTCTCGATGGCTGCCGTGAACAGATTGGCCCAAGGCAGCCGGCCATGGGCACGATGCGCCATCTCCAACACACGCAGCAGTCCAGGAACACCGACCGAGCGGCCTCCGACCACCGCCTCGGCAAAAGCCATCGGTTCGCCATCGGGGTTGAGAAAACGCATTGGCGTTGCGGCCGCCGGTGCGGTCTCGCGTCCGTCATAGGCGTATAGCAGATTCTGTTTGGCATCCCAGTAAAGGATGAAGGCGCCGCCGCCGATCCCGGAAGATTGCGGTTCGACGAGGTTCAGCATCGCCTGCGTCGCGATGGCAGCATCTATCGCACTGCCGCCACGGCGCAGGATATCCAGTCCGGCCTGCGCAGCTAAGGGATGGGCCGCTGCAACCATTTGCCGAGAGGCCTCGACGGCTTGTTTGGCCAGTCGCCCGGTCGCGGCTTCCGGTGCCAGGGTGGTTTGCGCTGCTGCTGAGGCACCATGCAGCAGGATCAGGAAGCCAAGGATCAGACGGCGCATCATAGATCTGTCAGGAAGGCATCAATGGCAGATTGCGCTTCCGTCTCGTCCAGCATGGGAACATGGCCGACATTCGGCACGGTGACGGCGATCATGCCTGCATGTTCGCGCTTCATGCGGACGAAGGTATCGGCGGTCAGGATATCTGAGAAAGCGCCGCGCAGGGCGAGAAGGGGAACGTGCCGCAGAGCCCGGAACAAAGGCCAGAGATCCGGCAGCGGTTCATGGGCCTGCTCACGCAGTGGTACCGCAATATTCAGGTCGTAATCCAGGCGCAGGCCGCTGCGCTGGGGATCTTCCGTGAATGTCGCTTTTGCCAGCTTCAGCCAGCCTTCGCCATCCAGTCGAGGATAGGCGCCGGCATAATTCTGGCGCCATAGATCTGCCGCGGCATCATAATCGGGCACATGAACCTGGGTGCCGACATATCCGGCGATGCGGCGGCGGCCCGTCTCGCTGATCTCAGGTCCGACGTCATTCAGGATCACGCCGGCAAGGGCAGTGGGGATTGCAACCGCCACGCCCATGGCCACGATGCCGCCCATGGAGGTTCCCAGTACGACCGCCCGATGGACATGGGTGACCGCGAGCAGGTGCATCACGTCGTTGATATAAACCGGCACCTGATAGTTTTGCGGATTGGGATCGTATGCCGAGCGCCCGCGGCCACGGTAGTCCAGCGTTATGACGCGGCGCGTTTCGGCGTGGCGGCAGGCTATGTCGTGAAAGTCTTTGCTGTTACGGGTCAGGCCGGAGAGACAGAGAAGCGGCGTGCGGGAGGAACGCCGGTTGCCGTAATCGCGATAATAGAGCCGCACGTCATCCTGGGCGTGAAAGTAATGCTCGGTGAATTGCGTCATGCGGTTTCCAGGATGGACGGCACGGCGGTAAGGTCCTGCAGGATTCTGTCAGGCGGATGGGGCAGGCGCTCGAGAGGCTGGCCGCTGCGGTTGACCCAGATGGCAAAGAAGCCCGCGCGTTTGCCGCCATGAATGTCCCAGCCGTTGCTGCTATGGAAGGCAATTTCGTTCGGTGCGAGACTGAACCGGCTGGCAACGAGGCTGTATACGCGCGGATCTGGCTTGTAGATTCCGACTTCTTCGACGGAAATGACATGGTCGAAGAGATCGAGAATTTCCGAGGACCGGCAGGCGGCTTCCAGCATTGCTGGCGTGCCGTTGGAAAGAATGGCTGTCTTGAAGCCGGCTTTTCTCAGTTGCCGCAGCACCTCGGGGACTTCAGGGAAGCAGGCCAGATTGTAGTACAAATCCAGCAGGCGCTGCCGGAGTGAGGGGGTGCTTAAGCCGCGGCTTTCGAGGGCGAAGTCCAGCGCATCGCCTGTAAGCTGCCAGAAATCGGCATGCGCGCCCATCAGGCTGCGCAGCCAGGAATAATTGAGCTGTTTCGTGCGCCAGGTCTCTGCCAGCGGCAGCCATTCATCGCCAAGTTCCTGAGACAAAGCCCGAGCCGCGGCATTTACATCGAACAAGGTGCCGTAGGCATCGAAAACGCAGGCTTTGATGCTGGCGGAAGCCTTGTTCATAAGGTTCTCCCGGAGCGGTTCAGCAGGTGGTGGTGTTACAGACCTGTTGCAGTGAGCCGCGCATATCGACATTCAGCCGGTCAAGCAGCGGCGGCTCGGTACTCAAAAGCGCTCGATAAATCTGCACGCCTTCCAGCACGCGCTGCACATAATTGCGCGTCTCGGAGAAGGGGATCAACTCGATCCAGTCGATGACATCGACCGAGCTGTTTCGTGGATCGCCCCATTCCTGGATCCAGCGGCGCACGCGGGCTTCGCCCGCATTATACGCGGCCAGGGCCAGCACGTAATTGTTGTCCCAGTTCCGCAGCAGACCGGACAGATAGTGCGTGCCAAGCTGCACGTTGTAAGTGGCGTCGTTGGTGAGCTTCGCCTGCTGGAAGCCGAGCTTCAGATCTTTCGCAACGCCCTTCGCGGTTGCGGGCATGAGCTGCATCAGGCCCCGCGCGCCGGCGGAGGATACGGCGAATTGGTTGAACTCGCTTTCCTGCCGCGACAAGGCCAGGACCAAAGCGGTCTCCGGTGTCGTCATCCGCAGCATCGGTTCCACCAGCGGATAGCTTTCGCGAACAAGGATGATGTTCTGCCGGGCGGAGCGCTTGCTCGCCATCACGGCCAGATCGACCCGCCGCAGATTGCGCGCCAATTCGGCAACCAACTGATGCTGCTCCGGGGTCTCGGCGGTATGCACGAGGCGAAGGATGAAGGGCCGCAACCGCTCTTCCTGATCCAATTCTACCAGGATGCGCGCAGCCCGCACGACCTCACGCCGATCGAAGGCCTGACGTGCCTCCATGGATGGAGAGGCCGTGTCTGGGAGCCGCAGCCTGCCGCCGGGATCAAGCTTCAGCGCGGCAAGCTGGCCATAGAAGGTGGTGTTGTGCTGGGCCGCTTGCTTATATTGGCTGCGCGCGGCCTCGTGGTCGCCGAGCGCTTCCTGGGTGCGGCCGAGCCAATAGGCCGCACGGGCCACGCTGATCGGATAACTGACATTGTCGACCAGGGCCGTGAAATGCTTCAGGGCCGTCTGCGGCTCCTGCAGCAGACGCAGGGCGATCCATCCGGCCAGCCATTCCGCGTCAGCCAGCGCGGCGCCGCCTTTGAGGCCATGTCCTGCCGCCAGCCGGTAGGCCTCCGAGACCCGTCCTTCACCGATTGCCTTCCGCGCGCGGAAATGCCGCTCCACCCACCATTTCTCGGCGCGCCCAAGATCGTCCGGCGCGTTGTAGAGCAGTGCTTCGATCACATCGTCCATGCCCTGGCGGCGCTGCCAGCGCAGACGGTCATAGGCAAGGCCGCCATCATCCCGCAGATGGGCTGGAACGGCCGCCACCAGTTTGTCGGCGCCAGGGGTGTTCGAGGCGAGCGCGATCCGCGCCTCAGCCAGTTTCCGGGTCTCCGTGTCGAGGCGGGGCAGCATCCGTCGCGCCGCTTCGAGATTGCCGTCCCACAGCAGACGGTCGACCCGGGCGGCGTTGTCCGCTGCCGCGAAGCGCTGGCCGAACTCCGACCAGAGTGCCTTTTCGTCCTTGAGCGCGAGATTGCCCTCGATCCAGGCCCGGCGCAGCACTGCAAAGGCCTCTGCCTCCCGGCCTTGCCGGGCCAGTGCTTCGCCTTGCCGCAACAGTCCCAGGCCGGTGAGCGGCGGATGGGCCTCGAACCAGGACAGGATCCGGCTATCCCCGACCGAGCCATCGAGGCTTTCCTCGGCGCGGCGCAGCATGGACTCGCGGGCCGGCCAGTCGGGCTTGGTTTCAATGAAGGCAGCGATCTCTTCGAAGGACGCGCCGCTGTTGGAGGTCTGCAGCCACAGCCAGCGGACCAGTTCCGCCACCAGGGGCTCTTTGGCCTGGGCCGCTACCCGGCGGGCCGCATCGAAGCGGCCGGCGGCGGCCTCCTGCATTGCCTTCTTGCCGATCTCGCGATCCGAGCGGCTGAGCAGGGTGTGATGCGCAGGCAGCTGGGTTTGCTCCGGCCGAGCGGGCGGGGTGCCGCGCAGCGGTTTGCTGGCTGGCAATGGCGCGATCTTCGCAGGCGCAATTGCCGTGACCTCGGACAGGGCTGCCATTTCGCCGATCTTCGGCTTGGCTTCCGGCACAGGAACGCCGGCCACGGCGGCGGTGGCGCTGAAGGCGGCAGCGAAACACGCCGTCCGGGCGGTCCGGCTGGCCATGCGGGTCAAGTCGGCAAGGCGGCGTCTGTGCACGTCGAATCTTTCGTGAAACCAAATAGATGATAGCAGGCGCCCGCCTTGGGCAAAAGCGCGGCTTGCACTTGAAGGGCAAGACGGGCGCGGGTATGTTCGCGACTTATCCGTCTCAATTTTTGGCGCAAGACAAAGGATACGCCGATGTTCAAGGGCTCATTCGTCGCACTGATCACCCCGTTTAAAAACGGTAAGGTGGACGAAAAAGCATTCGGCGATTTTGTCGAGTGGCAGATCGCCCAGGGCACGCATGGTCTGGTTCCGGTCGGCACCACCGGCGAGTCTCCGACCCTGAGCCATGAGGAACACAAGCGCGTGGTGGAGATCTGCATTGAAGCCGCGCATGGCCGTGTTCCGGTCATGGCCGGCACCGGCTCGAACTCGACCGACGAGGCGATCGAGCTGACCAGACACGCGCAGGAAGCCGGTGCTGATGCGGCGCTGATTGTCACGCCGTACTACAACAAGCCGACCCAGGCCGGCCTTTATGCGCATTACAAGGCGATCCACGACGCGACCCGGATTCCGATCTTCATCTACAACATCCCGCCGCGCTGCGTGATCGACATGTCGGTGGAGACGATGGCGGCGCTGTCCAAGCTGCCGCGCATCCGCGGCGTGAAGGATGCTACCGGTGACCTGCTGCGGCCGCTGAAGCAGCGCGCGGCGTCGGGCGAGAAGTTCTGCATGCTGGACGGCGACGATGCCACCGCGATTGCTTTCAACGCCCATGGCGGCCGTGGCTGCATCTCGGTCACCGGCAACATTGCGCCCAAGCTGGTCGCTCAGATGCAGGAAGCCAGCCTTGCCGGCGATCATGCCAAGGCCCTGGCGATCCAGGAAAAGCTGATGCCGCTGCATAATGTTCTGTTCATCGAGGCCAATCCGGGCCCGGTGAAGTATGCCGCTTCGCTGCTCGGCATCTGCTCGGCCGAGGTCCGTCTGCCGCTGGTGCAGCCGACCAAGGAAACCCAGGCCAAGGTGAAGGCCGTGGTAAAGGCGCTGGGGCTGCAGGGTCCCAAGGCGTCGAAGGCCAAAGCCAAGGCCAAAAAGAAGAAGTAGACATTCATGGCACAGCAACCGCGCACGGTGGCCGAAAACCGCCGGGCGCGCTTTGACTATCATCTGGACGAGATATTCGACGCCGGAGTGGTTCTCCTCGGCTCGGAGGTCAAAAGCCTGCGCGATGGCCGTGCCAGCATCCAGGACGCCTACGCCACCGAACAGGGTGGCGAGATCTGGCTGATCAACTCCCACATTCCTGAATACCACGGGGCGAACCGCTTCAACCACGAGCCGCGGCGGCAGCGCAAGCTGCTGCTCAAGCGCAAGGAGATCGGTAAACTCATCGGGAGCCTCAAGCGCGGCGGCGTGACTCTGGTGCCGCTGACCATATATTTCAACGAGCGCGGCAAGGCGAAGGTGAAGATCGCCCTGGCTCGCGGCAAGAAGCTGCATGATAAGCGCGAGACCGAAAAGGCGCGCGACTGGCAGCGCGAGAAACATCGCCTGATGCGCGAGAAGGGCTGATCCGCGCATCCAGGATCTGGAGGTGCCGATGAGTGACGATTACAAGCCCGGTCTGCTCGGCCAGATCAAGGACAAGCTGGTCGCCTCCAAACAGCAATGGGCCAGGGAGGGCCGCCTGCTGACCGGCGAAGTATCGTCGCCGCAGAAGAGCCGCTTGCCGCCGGGCCAGCGCCTAGTGCGCGACTGGCCGGTGCTCGATCTCGGCGTACAGCCGAATATCCAGCTGGACCGCTGGCAGCTGACCGCCGGCGGCCTCGTCGAGAACCCGGTCAAGCTGACCTGGAACGATTTCCTCGATCTGCCGCAGAGCGACAGCGTCTCAGACATTCACTGCGTCACCGCCTGGTCCCGCTATGACAACCGCTGGACCGGTGTGAAGGCCGTCGACTTCCTCAAGCTGGTCCGGCCTAAGCCGGAGGCCAGGCATATCGTTTTCCAGTCCTACGATGGCTACACCACCAACGTGACCATGGAGATGTTTGCCGCTTCCGATGTTCTGCTGGCGCATTCCTGGGACGGGCAGCCGCTCACGCGCGAGCATGGCGGTCCGGTCAGGATCGTGATGCCGCAATTCTATTTCTGGAAGTCGGCAAAATGGGTGAAGCACATCGCCTTCCTGGATCGTGACGCCCCTGGCTATTGGGAAGTCAGGGGCTATCACAATACCGGTGATCCCTGGAAGGAAGAACGCTACGGCTGAAGCCTCAGTTCGGCGCCCATTCCATGTCGGGATCCAGCGGATAGATCGGCCGCGGCACCTGGCGCCAGGGCACGTTCTGCAGTACCGGCGTGGTCAGGCCCGGTACATCCACCTCGATGATGCAGTCGTCGGGGAAGAACTCATCGAAGCCAGCGCGGAAATGACCGCGTGACTTCACCACCAGGCTGCGCAGTTTCGGAATCTCGATGCCGAAGGTTTCGAAGAACATCGGATCGAGCGCCTGATGCCGGATGGTGGTTACCACCACCTGGATGCCGCCGACGGCGACGATGGCCGCAGGTCCCATATCCATGCTGCGCCCTGCCGCCATGCCGCGGCGGCCGACAAACTTGCCATCGCTCAATGCGATGACTTTGCCCTGCGCTGAGAAGGGCTCGGAGAAGGTCGTCGTTTCGCTGCGGTTGAACCTGGCCTGGAAAGTGGCGCCGATGCCGAGGCGATGGGCTTCGGCCGCCAGCTCAGGATCGAAAACCGGACCGATGGCGCAGCCGGTAACGCCAGCCTTGTGGAAGGCACTCAGGATGTAGGTGGTGTTGCCGCGTCCGCCGCCGCCAGGATTGTCAGCTACGTCGGCAAAGAGCAGCGCGGGGCGGCTGGGATCCTGGCCGCAGGCCAGCGCCATCTGCGTGGCCTCTGCAAGCGGAGTGAGATTGGTGGTGAAGCGCTTGCGCTGCGACCAGGCAAAGGTTGCAACGTCGCGCGCAACCGCCTTGGCTCTTTCACCATTGGTGGCGGTGACGATCACTGACATTCCGTTTTTCGGGGTATCGCCCAGCGAGAAGCCGGACGAGACCGAAACATCGATCACTTCGTTATCAAGCTTGCTCTGGCCGTAGGCGATGACGTCGGCATAGGGGCCTGACTTCGTGTTCTGGCTGGTGGAAGGCGGGATGAACGGCAGCTTCACGAACGCAGCATGAGGGCGCATGCCGCCGAGCATTGCCCGAAGATGGCGCGCGCAATCGGCGCCGCGGTCCGGCATGTCGGTATGCGGGTTGCAGCGATAGGCGACGAGGATATCGGCCAGCTTCACCATATCAGCGCTGACATTGGCGTGCAGGTCCAAAGTGGCCACGACCGGAACGTTCGGCCCGACAATCTCGCGAACCGCGCGAAAAATCGTGGCATCGGGATCGATATCTCCCGTTGCCGTCGCCGCGCCGTGCTGTGACAGGAAAATGCCGTCGAGCGGTCCGGCTGCCTTCAGATGAGTCCGCAGACGCTCGACCACCCAGTCGAAAAACGTCTGATCCACCGGTCCCGACGCGCCGACGGCGGCCATGATCAGAGGCACGCATTCCCAGTCGCCTGTGGCATTCATTTCAGCGGCGAAACCCGTCAGCGTCGTTGGACTGCGCGGGTTGGATTGCGCAAGATCTGCGAGCAGGTCTTTGCCTTCGAGCAGGACATTCGCGGCGAATTCCTCTCTGGTCGATACCGGAGCGTGGCCGTTGCTCTCCAGCATGAAGCCACCCACCGCAATACGCGGCGTATGACGAGATGTAATGGGCTTAGACCGTATCATATGATTGACATCCTGCTGCACGAAGGCGACCAATAGCGTCGGGGACGATATCAAAAGAGAGGGATGTCTGGAATGTTTCTTGTATCACGTCGCTTGTTCATGGGCGGAACGTTGGCCGCTTTCGCCGCCGGTACGTTTGCACCGCACGGGTTTGCACAAACGACATCTCATCTGCGCATCGGCACCAAACTGGAGCTGAATACCCTTGATCCGCATTTCTTCAACGGATTCCCGCAAGGGTCGTCGCATAAGCTTATTTTCGACGCGTTAACTGCGCTGGATAGCGAACTGAACCTGGTGCCCGCCTTGGCGACCTCCTGGCGTCTTGTGGATGAGAAGACGTGGGAGTTCGAACTGCGGCAGGGCGTTAAGTTCCATGACGGTACGCCGTTCACCGCCGATGACGTGATCGCCACGCTGGAGCGCGTGCCGAACGTTCCGAACAGCCCGAATCCCTTTACGCAATTCACACGGACGATCTCGCGTGCAGAAAAGCTCGGCGATCACCGGATTCGCTTCCACACGGAAACTCCGACGCCGACCCTGGCGCACGATCTTGCTCGCGTATTCATCATTCAAAAGAAATTCGCAACGGCCTCGACGGCCGATTTCAACGCCGGTACGGCGGCGGTCGGTACTGGGCCGTACAAGTATGCCGAATGGGTCAATGGCCAGCACCTGACGGTGGTCCGCAACGACAATTACTGGGGGCCGAAGGAACCCTGGGCGCAGGTGACCGAGCGGGTGATCAAGGGCGATGCCGGCCGAATCGCTGCATTGCTGGCCGGTGACGTTGATGCCATCGACGAGGTGCCGACAATCGACCTGCCGCGCATCCGCCAGGACCAGCGTTTCACCATCACCAGCGGCCCTGCGGCGACAGTTCAGTATATTGCACTCGACGCTGTCCGCGACGAAAGCCCCTTCGTTTCGGCCAAGGATGGTCAGCCGCCGCTGAAGGGCAATCCTCTGCGTGACAAGCGCATTCGCAAGGCTTTGTCGCTGGCGATCAATCGTCAATTGATCGTCGATCGCCTGCTGGATGGAGCAGCAACGCCTGCATCTCAGTTCCTGCCGCCTCGCTTTGATGGCACCAGCACCAAGCTCAAGGTCGATCCTTTCGATCTTGATCGTGCGAAGGCTCTGCTTGCCGAGGCCGGCTACCCCAATGGTTTCAAGATCACCCTGCATGCCACGGGCGACCGTTATCCGAAGGATCGCGATATCGCTCAGGCTGTTGGCCAGACCTGGACCCGTCTTGGCTTGCAGGTGCATGTCGAGGCTCTGCCGGGAACGGTGTTCTTCAGCCAGGCTTCGAAGCAGGAATACTCGGCCTTCATGGCGCAGTATGGCACCGAAGAGGCTTCCATCGGTCCCCGCGCGCTGGTGCATACGCCGGGCGGCATCTACGGTACTGCCAACCGCACCAAATTCTCGGATCCGGCCATCGATGCGATCATCGAGAAGGCGCAAGCCGAGATGGATCCGGTGAAGCGGAAGCCGCTGGTGCAGCAGGCCATCGAAGCGTCAATCGAAACGCAGGCCATTATCCCGGTCTTCCATCCCAACTGGGAAATGGCCAGCAAGCGGGAGATCGTCATCACCCCGCGGCCGGAGCGCCGTTTCAACGCTCTGATGATGAAGCCGCGCGCTTCCTAAGCAGGTTGGGGTGTTGCCGCCGCATTCGCGGCGGCAACGATCCGGTCGAAGACCGAATGGAACATGGCCTCGGTGAGACGGCCCGTGTTCGTGTTGTAGCGTGAGCAGTGGTAGCTGGAGAACAAGGTCACGCCATTCGGCAGCCTGTTCTCCGCGCCATGACCGAACGGAGCGCTGCTCCGTTTGACCTTGAGCGCATCCAGTACCGCCACATGAGCGATCTGGCCCAGGGCGAGAATGGCGCGTAAGGTAGACAGCGCCGCCAGTTCGTGCTCCAGATAATTCTTCAGGCAGGTCTTGGTTTCTGCCGGCGTCGGCTTGTTTTCCGGCGGAACGCATTTCACCGCATTGGTGATGCGGCATCGCACCAGTTGCAGGCCGTCATTGGGATCGGCACGGAATACGCCTTTGGCGAAGCCGTATTTGATCAAGGTGCTGTAGAGCAGATCACCTGCATAATCCCCCGTAAACGGCCGCCCAGTGCGATTGGCGCCTTTAAGGCCAGGCGCCAGACCGACTATCAGCAGGGCCGGCTGCGTATCACCCCAGGACGGCACCGGTGCGTTGAAGAAGTTGGGATAGGCAGCGCGATTGGCCTCGCGGAAGGAGGCCAGACGAGGGCATAGGCTGCAATCGCGGCTGGGGGGCGCAGGCAGGCTGGTCATTGCCGGTCTGGTCAGCGCAGGTGCTTTCTGGGATCGGCCGTGTCGATTTCGTCGAAATCGTCCACGGCGGATGCTGCGCTGGAGGCGGCCTGGCCGGTGCGCAGCGTGGCCTGCAGGCCGGCCGTGCGCGAGGCTTCTCGTGCTGCCTGATCTCGCATGATCTTCGGCATCAGGTCTTGCAGCTCGATGAAGTTGTCCGCCTGGCGTCGCAGTTCATCGGCCACCATCGGCGGCTGCGTCTTGGTAGTGCTGACCACGCTGACCCTCACGCCTTTGCGCTGCACGGCGTCGACAAGGCGGCGGAAATCGCCATCGCCGGAGAACAGCACCACATGGTCCACATGCGGAGCCATCTCCATCACGTCGATTGCCAGCTCGATATCCATGTTGCCCTTGATCTTCCGCCGCCCGGCCGCGTCGGTGTATTCCTTGGCCGGCTTGGTCACCATGGTGAACCCGTTATAGTCCAGCCAGTCGATCAAGGGGCGGAGAGGTGAGTATTCCTGATCCTCCACCAGCGCTGTGTAGTAGAAGGCGCGCACCAGGTGCGCTTCTTTGCGGAAGGTGTCGAGCAGACGGCGATAGTCGATTTCAAATCCCAAAGTGCGTGCAGCGGAATAAAGATTGGCACCATCGATAAAGAGCGCAATGCGCTCCTGTGTGTAAAACTTCATCACGAATCCTGTCGTATTGCTTTGGTACAATGACGCTTACGTCGTATGAGAAGATGTCTTAGAGGGCACAGCGTTTAAGGCAAGCAGAAAATGTCTGCAACAGAAGGCGGCATCTATATTGCATTGGGAGCGAATCTCCCTAGCGATCATGGCTCGCCGCAAAAAACGTTGGAAGCTGCTGCTGCGATGCTCGTTGAAAAGGGCATCGTCATCCGGCGGCGCTCGTCATGGTGGCGTTCTTCTCCGCAACCTGCTTCCGATCAGCCCGACTTCATCAATGGCATATTCGAGATTGAAACGAGTTTGCCGCCCGATGAACTCCTACAGTTGTTGCATCAGGTCGAAGCCGCTTTCGGCCGGGTGCGGCGGCAGCGCTGGGAGGCACGGGTTTTGGATCTGGATTTGATCGACTACTGCGGGCGGGTCAGCGGAGCCCCGGTGGGGGCCATTCTGCCTCATCCCCGGCTGCAGGACCGGCTCTTTGTCCTGCTGCCCCTTCAGGAAATCGCCCCAAACTGGCGCCATCCAGCCACTGGGGCCGGCCTGGAAACCTTGATTTCGGGGGCAGTGCCATTAAATATCAATAAGTTGATGTAATTTCTTCCCGGCCAACATCAGATTGCAGCGGTCACGGAGGGCTTGCAACCGGGGTGAAGCGCCCTTTATAAGACCCGCTTTAGCCGTTTCCTTGAGGGTAAGCCATGGCCCGCGTCACAGTTGAAGATTGCGTTCTCAAGATCCCCAACCGTTTCGAGCTGGTTCTGCTCGCTGCGCAGCGCGCGCGGGCGATTTCGTCCGGCGCGGCCCTGACGGTGGATCGCGATAACGACAAGAATCCGGTCGTCGCCCTGCGCGAAATCGCTGAGGAAACCGTCGATATCGAGGGTCTGCGGCAGCGGATGATCGGCGGCATGCAGAAGCATGTCGAGGTCGACGAGCCTGAAGAGGACAACATGGCCGCCCTGATGCAGTCGGGTGAATGGGCCGGTGTCCAGCAGGATACCGAGGACCTGGCCGACAGCATGTCGATTGAAGAAGCCGACGGCGACGAAGGCGGCGACGAGCCCGAAGTGGCTGACGAGGAGTAAAACCTCGTTTTTCCGGTGTCGGCGGGCTTGTTCCCGCCGACGTTTCGATCAAAAATTAACGTTTAGGATTAACCGTTTGCCGGAAGCGGGAGAACGGGCGGAGACATGCGCCCTCGAGTGATGCGTCAGGTTGAGCTGGTTGAGAAGGTTCTCGCCTATGATCCCAATGCGGACGAGGACCTGCTGAACCGCGCCTACGTGTTCTCGATGAAGGCCCACGGCTCACAGAAGCGCGCCTCCGGCGATCCTTACTTTTCCCACCCGGTCGAGGTCGCCGGCATTTTGGCCGGCATGAAGTTGGACGCCACCGCCATCGCGACCGGACTGTTGCATGACACGCTCGAAGACACGGTGGCGACTCCGGAGGAAATCGAGCGGAACTTTGGCCAACATGTCCTGCGGCTGGTCGACGGCGTCACCAAGCTCTCCCGCATCGAACTGCAGTCCGACCGCACCCGGCAGGCGGAGAATTTCCGCAAGCTGCTGCTGGCGATGTCGAACGACATCCGGGTGCTGCTGGTCAAGCTGGCGGACCGGCTGCACAACATGCGGACCTTGCATTTCATCAAGGACCCGGAGAAGCGCCGCCGCATCGCCAAGGAAACCATGGAGATCTTCGTTCCGCTGGCCGATCGCATCGGCATGCAGGAACTGAAGGAGGAACTGGAAGACTTGGCCTTCGCCGAGTTGAATGCCGACGCGCGCGCTTCGATCATTGCGCGACTGGACCAGTTGCGGTCCGAAGGCGGCAGCATGGTCGACCGCATTGTCGACCGACTGAAGCGGACGCTGGCAGAGCAGGGGATAGACGCCTGGGTTTCCGGACGCGAGAAGCGACCATACTCCATCTGGGAGAAGATGCAGCGCAAGAACATCGCGTTCGAGCAGCTCTCCGACATCATGGCCTTCCGTGTTGTCGTGCGCGATGTCGCGACCTGCTATCACGCGCTTGGCGTCGTGCATCAGACCTGGCCGTCGGTGCCAGGGCGTTTCAAGGATTATGTCTCGACGCCGAAGCAGAACGGCTATCGCAGCCTGCATACGACGGTGATCGGTCCCGAAAACAAGCGGATCGAGATTCAGATCCGCACACAGGAGATGCATGACGTCGCCGAGCTCGGCGTTGCCGCGCATTGGCAATACAAGCACAACGGCAAGGAAGCGCCTGAAGCCGAGGCGCGGCAATATCGCTGGCTGCGTGAGCTGCTGGAAATCTTAGAACAGACCTCCGATCCGGAAGAATTCCTGGAGCATACCAAGCTCAATATGTTCCAGGATCAGGTCTTCTGCTTCTCGCCGAAGGGAGACCTGATCGCGCTGCCGCGCGATGCGACGGTGGTCGACTTTGCTTACGCGGTGCATTCGGATGTCGGCGACACGGCGGTCGGCGCCAAGGTCAATGGCCGCGTCGTGCCTCTGCGGACCGTGCTGCGCAATGGCGACCAGGTGGAAATCCTGCGTTCCAAAGTTCCGGCGCCAAATCCAACCTGGCTCAATTTCGTCAAATCCGGCCGCGCCAAGTCCTGCATCAACCGTTTCATCCGCCAGCAGCAGCGCGGACAGTATCTTGAGCTCGGCAAGGCGATCCTGCAAAAAGCCTTCCGCGAGCATGACGCGTCGGTTTCGGAGAAGGCACTCGGGCCAGTCGTCAAGGTGCTCAAGCTGCGCAATGCCGACGACGTTTATGTCGGCGTCGGCGAGGGCAATATCACCGCGCGGCAGGTGATCCACATCGTCTTCCCCGGCCAGAAAGAGGAAGACACAGCCGACAAACTGCCGATCCAGCCGCGCCCCCGCCAGTCGGAAGCAAAATCCGGCGGCATTCCCATCCGTGGCCTCATTCCCGGCATGGCGATGCATTTCGCGGGCTGCTGCCATCCGCTGCCCGGCGACCGCATCGTCGGCATCGTCACCACCGGCAAGGGTGTGACCATCCATACCATCGACTGCGATGCGCTGGAGCAGTTCGCCGAACAGCCCGAACGCTGGCTTGATCTCGCCTGGGATGCGCCCTCCGACGGCGAGAAGGCGCAAGGTCATGTGGGCCGCATCAGCCTTGTCATCAACAATGAAACCGGCGCGCTGAGCACGGTTACCACCGTGATTGCCAAGCACAAAGGCAATATCACCAACCTGAAGATCACAAACCGCAGCCCGGAATTCTTCGAGATGTTCGTCGATATCGAAGTGCGGGATGTAAAACACCTGTCCAATATCATCGCCGCCCTGCGCGCAACCTCCGTAATCAGTTCGGTGGAGCGTGCGCGCGGTTGAATAATGATCCCTGACAACGAGGCCGAGCCGACTATGACCCGTGAGGAAGTTCTGCAGCATTACCGTGAGTCCGGCGCATTGCTCGAGGGGCATTTCCTGCTGACCTCCGGCTTGCACAGCCCGGTCTATATGCAGTCGGCCCGCGTCCTGATGCACCCAGAGCGCGCGGAGGCGCTGTGCAAGGCGCTGGCCGCCAAGATCTGCGCCGCGATGGGACCGAAACCGGTTGATCTGGTCTGCTCTCCCGCCATGGGTGGCGTGGTGGTGGGATATGAGCTGGCGCGGCAACTTGGCGTGCCGTCCATCTTCACCGAGCGCGTGGAAGGTGTTTTTGCGCTGCGCCGCGGTTTTGAAATTCCGCAGGGCGCGCGGGTACTGATGGCCGAAGACGTCGTCACCACCGGCAAGTCCAGTCGCGAATGCATCGAATGCATCGAGGCCAATGGCGGCAAGGTGGTAGCCGCATCCTGCATCGTCGACCGTTCCGATGGTGAGGTGCAACTCGGCGTGCCGCTCTTCACTCTCTGTGGCTTCAAGGTTCCGTCCTACCGCGAGGATGAACTGCCGCCGGAACTGCGGAAGTTGCCTGCCGTGAAACCCGGTTCCCGCGGGCTGAAATAGGGGGCGCCATGAAACCGCTGCCGCTTCGACTGGGCGTCAATATCGACCACGTCGCCACGATCAGGAATGCGCGTGGCGGCAGGCATCCCGATCCGATCCGCGCCGCGAAGATGGCCGCTGCCGCCGGTGCCGATGGCATCACGGCGCATCTGCGCGAGGATCGCCGGCATATCTCGGATGCGGATATCGACCGCCTGATGGCGGAAATCGATCTGCCGCTGAACCTGGAAATGGCTGCCACCGACGAGATGCTTGGCATCGCCTTGCGGCACAAGCCTCATGCTGCCTGCATCGTGCCTGAGCGCCGCGAGGAGCGCACCACGGAAGGCGGCCTTGATGCCGCCGGCCAATATGATCATCTGGCACCGATGATCCGCCAGCTTTCTGCTGCTGGCATTCGGGTATCGCTTTTCATCGAGCCCTCGAAGCAGCAGCTCGATGCCGCCAAGGCGCTGGGCGCGCCGGTGGTCGAGCTGCATACCGGCCGCTATTGCGAAGTGGATGGCGCGGCCCGGCAGGGGGAACTGGAGCGTATCCGCGAGGCCGCCGCCTATGCGGCTGAGATCGGCCTGGAATGCCATGCCGGCCACGGCCTCAGCTTTGAGACGGTCGGGCCAATTGCAGCCATTCCCACCATCGTCGAACTCAACATCGGCCATTTCCTGATCGGCGAGGCGATCTTCGGCGGGCTGGATGGCGCGATCCGGCGCATGCGGGCGCTGATGGATGATGCGCGCGGCGCGAAGGCATTGAGCGCCTGAACATGATCATCGGCATCGGCTCTGATCTGATCGACATCCGGCGCATAGAAAAGACCATCGCGCGCTTTGGCGACCGGTTCCTGGACCGCGTCTTCACGCCGGTCGAGAAATCCCGCTCCGAGCGCCGCAGCCTGACCCGGATCGAGTCCTATGCCAAACGCTTCGCCGCCAAGGAGGCCTGTTCCAAGGCGCTGGGCACCGGGTTCCGCAAGGGGGTTTTCTGGCGCGATATGGGGGTGGTCAACCTGACCAGTGGCAAGCCCTCCATGGCCCTGACCGGCGGGGCGCTGGCCCGGCTGCAGACCCTGCTGCCACCCGGCTACGAGGCGCAGATCGATGTCTCCCTGACCGATGAGCCGCCGCTGGCCCAGGCCATCGTCATCATCTCCGCACGGCCTAAATCGCTGTCGGAGGGACCGGCGGGGACGGGTGCTTGACTTTGCCCGGCGGTTGCCCGCTTGATGCTGCCCGTCCGGGCCGGTCCCGGACCTAAAGGATTGATTTATATGGACCAGGAGCAGACTGTGGCGAAGGCGAAGACGCGTGGCGGGGATCTGTGGGAGAGCCTGCGTACGCTGGTTTATGCCATTCTGATCGCGCTCGGCATCCGCACCTTTGCCTACGAGCCGTTCCATATCCCGTCAGAGTCCATGCTGCCGACGCTGCTGGTCGGCGACTACGTCTTCGTTTCGAAATACGCCTATGGCTACAGCCGCTATTCGCTGCTGTTCAGCCCGCCGCTTTTCGAAGGCCGCATCCTCGGCTCCGAGCCCAAGCGCGGCGATGTGGTGGTGTTCCGCTTCCCGCTCGATACCTCGGTGGATTACATCAAGCGCGTGGTGGGCCTGCCCGGTGATAAGCTGCAGATGCGCGATGGCGTTTTGTATCTCAACGGCGAGCCGGTGAAGCGCCGCCGCGTCGAGGATTTTGAGCGCCGCGACCGTTTCGGCAATGTGATCGAGCGCAACGAGCAATGGGAAGAGACGCTTCCCAACGGCGTAACCTACCGCACCCTCAACCTCTACAGCTTCAGCCGGGAAGACAATACCGGCGTCTTCACCGTTCCGCCCGGCCATTATTTCGTAATGGGCGACAACCGCGACAATTCGCTGGATAGCCGCGTATCGGCAAGCGCAAATCCCGCCGGTGTCGGATATGTACCAGCCGAGCTGCTGATTGGCCGTGCTGAAGTGCGCTGGATTTCCATCGAGCCCAGCGCCTCGCTGTTGAAGCCTTGGACATGGTTCGGCGCGTTGCGTTGGAACCGCATGTTCACCGGCATCGACTGAGGCGCTGCGTGACTGCTGATCTTCGTATAACGGCTCTTGAGAACCTGCAGCGGACGCTTGGCCATCGCTTCAACGATCCCAAGCTGCTGGAAGAGGCATTGGTCCATCCGTCCGCCAATCCGCGGCGCAGCCGATCGAAATCCGCCCGGCAGAAAAACGCCGACGCGATCCCGCCGATGCGCGACTACAACCGCCTGGAATTCATCGGCGATCGGGTGCTGGGGCTGATCGTCGCCACCTTGCTGGCCGAGCGTTTCCCGCAGGCCGAAGCGGGTGAACTGGCGCTGCGTTACAACGCGCTGGTGAAGCAGGACAGTCTTGCCCGCTTTGCCCAGTCCCTTGGTCTTGGCGATTTCATTCAGCTTTCGCGGTCCGAGCGCGATTCCGGCGGCGCGGGCAAGCCGGCCATCCTGGCGGATGCCTGCGAGGCTGTGGTAGCGGCGCTGTATCTCGATGGCGGGCTGAAAGTGGCCGAGCGCTTTGTGCGCCGCTACATGGAGCCGATGCTGGGCGATTTCTCTGCGGGCGCGGCGAAAGACGCCAAGACCGCGCTGCAGGAATGGGCGGCCGCGCGCGGCATGGCCGCGCCGCGCTACGAGGTGGTCAGCCAGGAAGGCCCGCCGCACGAGCCGCATTTCACCGTATCCGTGCGCCTAGGCAATGGCGAGCCTGAAACCGGCAAAGGCGGCTCGAAGCGTGCTGCCGAGCAGGAAGCCGCCGGGCGTTTGTTGAGCAAGCTTGATATCTCAAAAACATGAATAGCGAGACACCCAGTTCTCCGACGTCGCCCCATTGCGGTTACGTCGCCATTGTCGGCGCGCCGAATGCCGGGAAATCGACGCTGCTGAACCAGCTTGTCGGCGCCAAGGTCTCGATCGTGTCCTCGAAGGTACAGACCACGCGGGCACGCATTACTGCTATCGCCATGGAAGGCGAAACGCAGATCGTCTTCGTCGACACGCCGGGCATCTTCAAGCCGAAGCGCCGTCTGGATCGCGCCATGGTGGCGGCAGCCTGGAGCGGGATCGACGAAGCCGACGCTGTCTTGCTTCTGATCGATGCCGCGAAGGGATTTGATGACGAAAGCCGCGCCATCGTCGATGCGTTGAACGAGCGCAAGCGGAAGAACGTTCTTCTGGCGTTGAACAAGATCGACACTATCGCGCGTGAGAAGCTGCTCGGATTGGCGAAGACACTGAATGATGCCTATCCCTTCGAGCAGACCTTCATGATTTCGGCGTCAAAAGGTAGCGGCGTGGATGACGTGCGGCGTGCGCTTGCGAAGCTGATGCCGGCGGGACCGTGGCTTTACCCGGAAGATCAGCTGGCCGATGTGCCGATGCGTTTCCTGGCGGCGGAGATTACCCGCGAGCAGGTCTATCGTGCCCTGCATGACGAGCTGCCTTACGCCACCACCGTCGAGACGGAAAACTGGAAGGATCAGAAGGACGGCTCGGCCCGCATCGAACAGGTGATCTTCGTCGAACGTGAAGGACAGAAGAAAATCGTCCTCGGCGAGAAGGGCTCGATGATCAAGCGTATCGGCGCCGCGGCCCGCCTGGAGATGGAGAAGCAGTTCGAGCGCCGCGTCCATCTCTTCCTGTTCGTCAAGGTCCGCGAGGATTGGGGCGACGATCCGGAGCGCTACGAGGCCATGGGGCTCGATTTCCCCAAAGCTTGATTTTCCAGAAGGCGCTCAGACCCCGATCATCAGCATGAAGATCGGCACGGTGATGAAGGCAAGGATCGTGCTCACCGTGATGATCGCTGCCGCCAGAGGCGCGTCGCCGCCCATCTGCCGCGCCAGGATATAGCTGGCGCTCGCCGTCGGCATGGTGCCCCACAGGACAAGCACCTTGGTTTCCAAAGAGCCAAGTCCCCAGACGCGGCTCAAGGCGTAGAGCACCACCGGGTAGATCAGCAGCTTCAAGGCACAGGCAAGCCCGACCGCGCGTCCGCCGGCTCGCGCCGCTTCCCATTGCAGGCCGGCGCCGACCGTCAGCAGACCCATCGGCGCAGCCATGCTGCCCAGCATTTTGAACACAGGCGCGATGCCGGGCGGCAGCGATAAATCCAGGACGTTGAGCGCAATGCCAATTAGACACGCAATAATCAGCGGGTTTTTAATCAGGAAGAGGACCTGATCCTTCAGGCTGCTGCCCTGACCATGGGCGCCGTAGCGGGCCAAAGTCAGCACGCACATGACATTGATCACCGGGATCGCGAGCGAGATGGCAACAGCAAAAAGCGTGATGCCTGCGCCGCCCTCCAGTGCGGCCACTGCACCAAGACCGACGAAGGTGTTGAAGCGTACCGCGCCCTGAAAGACGGAGGTAAAGCCTGGTCCATCCACCTTGGCCAGAGGCCGCAGCAGATAGACCAGTCCAGCCTGCAGCAGCAGCGCGATGAACAGCGCGCCGAGCATGCCGGTAGGGTCCAGATCGCCAAGCTTTGCGTTCGAAAGATTGTCGATCAGAAGGGCGGGGAAGAAGAGGAAGTAGGTGGTCTTGTCGGCCAGCGGCCAGAAGGCATCGCCGGGGAAATTGCCTCGCTTCATCACCGTACCGATGGCGATCAGCAGGAAGATCGGAACGATGGCGAAAACGACCGAAAGCATGGGAGGAAACCGGTGGGAATCGAAAAACGATCCCGCACTTTAACCGATGCGTCCCGATACCGTAATTGTTTAGCCGGCCAGCAGGATCAGCAGTTCGAGCGCCCGGTCGGCGAGGCAGAAGCCAAGATAGAGGCCGAAGGCGCGCAGGGCGGTTTCACGCCAGGGGAGGCAATCGCATTTCGCGGCCACAGGAAGCACTGTGGCGGAAACCACCGGAAGGTCTGTCGCGGACAGATTCAACGGCGCGGGAAGGGTGGTCGGAGCAGCAGTGGCCACGCGATGATGCGGCCGTTCCGGTACCCAGTATTCGGCTACGCGGGTATGCGCGGGGCCGTAGATGCGGCGCCAGCGGAATGCTTCGGCCTCGGCAGTCTCGGGATTGGCATGGGAAGCCCGCGGAATCCAGCTATCCGCCAGCCTAGTCAGGACGACGTAGCGGGGGACAACGATTTCAGCATGGGCACCCATATACCAGAAATGTCATCAGACACCGTTAACGTTTCTTAAATGGCAGTTAATTTTTCTGAGCAACCCACCCGCCCATTCCCGGGTTAACCATAACGACAGGTTCAATTCTACGGGAACAGGGCGGATGTCCGCGTCTGAAGCTGACGGCAATGCAGACAAAACAGGGCACTGGCCACGAAGGTGGTGGCACTGGATCCTGATCGCTCTGGCTCTTTTGATCCTTGTCTTGGCTATCCTGGTCTGGGCGTTCTCGTGGGACTGGCTGCATGGCCCCGCAGAGCGGATTTTGAGCGAGCAGACGGGCCGCAAGGTGCAGATCGGTGCAATCTCCGGCGAGAAGACTCTGCGGCCGCGGATCGTCGTCAAGGAAATCCATATCGCCAATGCCGAATGGGGGCGCGAGCCGGAATTGCTGGCCGCCGAAAAGGTGGAGGTCGTTGTCTCGCTGCCGGAATTGCTGCGCGGGCGCACTGTGCTGCCGGAAATCCACCTGATCAAGCCCAAGCTGTCGCTCGAGCGCCGGAAGGACGGCGCTTCCAACTGGACCTTCGGCGCCGAAGAAGCGGCCGATGCCGCCGCACCGGATGAGCGCGATGAAATGCCCCTGATTGGTCTGCTGGTAATTGACGAAGGTGTGCTGATCTATCGCGATGAAAAAGCCGAGCTGGATATCAACTCGAAAATTTCCACCGCAGTTGGCGATGGCTCGGAAGGCCGCGAGGAACTGCGTCTGACTGGACGGGGCAATCTCCGCGGCGAACCGTTTACATTGAATGTAAGAGGCGGGTCGCTGCTGGCGCTGCGCGAGGGCGAGGAGCCGTATCCATTGACCATTGAAATGATCGCCGGCGAAACGCGGGCGCGCATTTCAGGCACTCTGGATGATCCCATCAAGTTCGAGGGCACCGATCTGGACGTGCTGCTGGCGGGGCCGGATATGGGATTGCTCACGCGCCTGACCAGCGTGCCGGTTCCCGCTACGCCGCGATACGAGTTGAAAGGACGGCTGCAGCGGGACGGTCCGATTTGGATCATCGAAAGCCTCAACGGCAAAGTGGGCCAAAGCGATCTCAGCGGGCGTGTCAGCCTAGACATTGGCGGCGAACGCTTGCGCATCGAGGCGGACTTGAAGTCGAAGCGATTGGACTACCGCGATATCGGCCCGCTGATCGGCATCAAGGACGAGCCGAAGCCGTCTCCAGCGGCACGGCAGCAACGCTCGTCCGATGCGCAGGAAGCACCGCAAGGCCGCACGCAGCAGGCCTCAGCCCCGCCGCCGCGCGTGTTACCGGATGCGCCACTGGCGACGCAGCAGATCCGCGAAACCGATGCCAAGGTCAGGTTCCATGGCGACAAGGTGGAAGCGCCGGGCGTGCCGCTGACTGCAGTGGATCTCACGCTCGATATGCAGGATGGCGTTCTGCACATCCACCCGCTGCGTCTTGGCATCTCGGGCGGTTTCCTGAATGCCGATATCCGCATCGATGCCAAGCGCGATCCGGTTCGCACGGATTACGACATACGCCTGCGCCGCTTCGATCTCCAGCGCGTGCTGGCCGAACTTGGCTTGCCGGATGCCGGCCGCGGCCAGATCGAAGGCCGCATCGGCATGAGCGGGACAGGCGACACGATCCGCAAGTCGCTGGGCAGCGCCAATGGCGATATCCGCCTGTCGATGAACGAAGGCGCGCTGTCCAACCTGGCCCTCGAACTCGTCGGTATCGATATCCAGGAAGCGGCTGGTTTCTGGGCGGCCGGTGACAAGACCGTTCCCATACGCTGCTTCGTCGTTGATCTCCAGATCCGCGATGGCATCATAGCTCCGCAGATATTCGTGCTCGACACCACGGATACGACCGTGACGGCGGACGGGCGGGTCAGCCTGAAGGACGAACAGCTGGGATTGACCTTGTCCGCCCATCCGAAAGACCCGAGCCTGTTCAGTGCCCGGACGCCGATCACGGTGAAAGGGCCGTTCAGCCGGCCTGCAGTTGGGGTGGAGGCCGCACCGCTTGGCGCCCGCGTGGCTGGCGCGATTGCACTCGGCGTGCTGCTGACGCCATTGGCATCCATCCTGGCCTTCATCGAGCCGGGCCTGGAGCAGGACAGCGATTGCACCGCGCTCCTGCATGAGCAGGAGCAGAAGCAGCGGCGATGATCGGCCGGCGTTTTCTGCAAGCGGTCTGGCAGGCCGGGATGGCCATGGTGAATACCCTGGCGATGGAGCTGGCCGGCCATATCGCCTTTACCGGCCTGCTGGCGATCTTCCCGTTCCTGATTTTCCTCGCCGCCCTGGCCGGGTTCATTGGCACCTATGGCGACGGGATGGCGTCGGTCGATGCCGCTTTCGACATGCTGCCGCCCGATGTGGCGGAGACCTTGCGGCCGGTCATCGACGAGGTGCTGCGATCTCGCGATGGCGGGCTGCTGACGCTGGGCCTTGTGGGCGCGCTGTGGGTGGCGTCGAACGGCTTCGACGCGCTGCGGATCGCGCTGAACAATGCCTACCGGGTGGACGAGCCGCGGCCCTGGTGGCAGCGCAAGGCGCGCAGCATCGGCGCAGTGGTGATCGGCGGCATCGCCTTCCTGGTGCTGTCCCTCCTGGTGGTGTTTGGGCCGGTGATCTGGCGCGGCATCCTGTGGATCAGCCCGCTCAGTCCCGAGGATGTCTGGGCCTACAGCATGCTGCGCTACAGCATCGCCGTGGTGGTGGTGATTCTGGCGCTGATGGCGCTGCACCGCTGGCTGCCGGGCCGCTGCCTGCGATGGCGGGCGCTGCTGCCGGGGGTGCTGGCGACCACACTCCTCTGGATCGCAGTCGCCAGCCTGTTCTCGCTCTATCTGGCCAATCTTGGGGATTACCGTGCCACCTATGGCAGTCTCGGCGGCGTGATCATCACCCTGCTGTTCTTCTATGTCTCGGCCGTGCTGTTCATCTTCGGCGCCGAGCTGAATGCCGCCCTGCTGCGGCTACAAGGGATCAGGAAGCCGCCTTTGGTGCCGGAATAGGGCGGCTGTGGCCAAGCTGGCACTGGTCGGCTGCGTCATGTCTGGGTATGCTCCGGGCCCGGTTTTGAGCCTTGTGAGGGAGTGACCAGCGCCATGAAGAAGAAGGCAGCCAAGAAAGCGGCCGTGAAAAAAGGTGGGAAGATCGACAAGTCCCAGCTGCCCAGCCGCCATGTGACCGAAGGTCCCGAGCGGGCACCGCATCGCAGCTACTACTACGCGATGGGTCTGACCGAGAAGGAAATCCATCAGCCCTTCGTCGGCGTGGTCACCACCTGGAACGAGGCCGCCCCCTGCAACATCACGCTCGGCCGCCAGGCCCAGTGGGTGAAGAAGGGCGTGAAGGCGGCCGGCGGCACGCCGCGCGAATTCACCACCATCACCGTGACCGACGGCATCGCCATGGGCCACCAGGGCATGAAGTCGTCGCTGATCAGCCGCGAGGTGATCGCCGACTCCACCGAGCTCACCGTGCGCGGCCATTGCTATGACGCCCTCGTCGGCCTTGCGGGCTGCGACAAGTCGCTGCCGGGCCTGATGATGGCCATGGTGCGGCTCAACATTCCCTCGATCTTCATGTATGGCGGCTCGATCCTGCCGGGCCGCTTCCGCGGCAAGGATGTCACCGTGGTCGACGTCTTCGAGGGGGTCGGCCAGCATGCCGCTGGCAAGATGAACGACCGCGACCTGCACGAGCTGGAATGCGTCGCATGCCCGTCTGCCGGCTCCTGCGGCGGCCAGTTCACCGCCAACACCATGGCCTGCGTCTCGGAAGCCATTGGCCTGGCGCTGCCCGGTTCGGCCGGCGCGCCGGCGCCGTATGAGACCCGCGACCAGTATGCCGAAGCCTCGGGCCGGCAGATCATGGAGCTGCTCAAGCTCGGCATCCGTCCGCGCGACATCGTCACCCGCAAGTCGCTGGAGAATGCCGCCCGCGTGGTGGCCGCGACCGGCGGCTCGACCAACGGCGCGCTGCACCTGCCGGCCATCGCCCATGAGGCCGGCATCAAGTTCGACCTTGACGACGTGGCAAAGATCTTCAAGTCGACGCCCTACATCGCCGACCTCAAGCCCGGCGGGCGCTACGTCGCCAAGGATCTCTACGAGATCGGCGGCGTGCAGGTGGTGCTGAAGGAGCTGTTCAAGGGCGGCTACATCCACGGCGACTGCCTGACCGTGACCGGCAAGACCATCGAGCAGAACCTGAAGGGCGTGAAGTTCCCGAAGAACCAGGATGTCGTGCGTCCGATCACCAATCCGATCACGCCGACCGGCGGCGTTGTCGGCCTGAAGGGCAACCTCGCGCCGCGCGGCGCCATCGTCAAAGTCGCCGGCATGACCCGCCTGCGCCATGTCGGCCCGGCGCGGGTGTTCGACAGCGAGGAAGAGGCCTTCGCCGCCGTGCAGGCCCGCAAGTACAAGGAAGGCGACGTCATCGTCATCCGCTACGAGGGCCCGAAGGGCGGTCCGGGCATGCGCGAGATGCTGTCCACCACCTCGGCCATCTACGGCCAGGGCATGGGCGAGAAGGTCGCGCTGATCACCGACGGGCGTTTCTCCGGCGGCACGCGCGGCTTCTGCATCGGCCATGTCGGCCCGGAAGCGGCGGTCGGCGGCCCGATCGGCCTGATCAAGAACGGCGACATCATCACCATCGACGCGGAGAAGGGCATTCTCAACGTCGATGTCAGCGCCGCCGAATTCGCGCGTCGCCGCAAGAAGTGGAAGCCGCGCAAGACCGACTACCAGTCCGGCGCGCTGTGGAAATACGCGCAGACCGTGGGCGATGCCCATGACGGCGCCGTGACCCATCCGGGCGGCAAGGCGGAGACGCATTGCTACGCGGATATCTGAGCCACCCATTGGTCATGCCCGGGTCGAGCCCGGGCATGACGGGTTTTGCATGAGAGGCGCCTTCGGGCGCCTTTCTTTTTTGCATGGACAGCATTTCGGCATCCTGTCTAAGCTTGATCCAAACAACAAAATACCAGGCTGACACTCCATGACCTTCCGCATTGCCATTGCCGGCTTCCAGCACGAGACCAACACCTTTGCGCCGCACCGCGCGACGCTTGACAAGTTCATCGAAGGCGAGGGCTGGCCGCCGCTGACCGAGGGCAAGGCGATCTTCGAGGTCTTCGAGCCGATGAACATTCCCATCGGCGGCTTCATCACCAGCGCCAAGCCCAAGGGCTGGCAGCTTGAGCCGATCGTCTGGGCGGCGGCGCAGCCTTCTTCCTACGTCACCACCGAAGCCTTCGAATACGTGGCCAAGAAGATCGTCGACGGCATCGCGGCGCTGAAGGGCCGCATCGACGCGATCTATCTCGACCTGCACGGCGCCATGGTCACCGAGGGCCATGAGGATGGCGAGGGCGAGCTCTTGCGCCGTATCCGCGCGGTCGTCGGCCCGGACCTGCCGATCGGTGTCAGCCTCGACCTGCACGCCAACGTCACCGAGGCGATGGTGCGCCATGCGGACGTGCTGATCGCCTACCGCACCTATCCGCATTTGGACATGGCGGTAACTGGCGGCCGGGTTGCGCGGCAGCTTGAGAAGCTGCTGACCGGCGAGCGCAAGCGCCAGGCCAAAGCGCACCGCCGCCTGCCGTTCCTGATCCCGCTGACGGCGCAGTGCAGTTTCATCGAGCCGTGCAGGAGCATCTACGAACTGCTGGGCGACATGGAGCGCGGCGCGGTCAGCTCGCTCAGTTTTTCGCCCGGCTTCCATCCGGCCGATATCGCCGAATGCGGGCCGACGGTGGTCGCCTATGCCGACACGCAGGAAGCCGCCGACAAGGCCGCCGACGATCTCGCGCGCCATATCACCGAGCGTGAGGCGGAGTTCAGGACACGGCTGCTGTCGCCGGACGAGGCCATCGAGGAGGCGCGCCGGCTGATCGTCGGCGGCGCGCGCAAGTCCATCGTGCTGGCCGACGTGCAGGATAATCCCGGCGCCGGCGCGACTTCGGACACCACGGGCCTCTTGGCTGCGCTGATCAGGCAGGGCGTGCCGGATGCGACGCTTGGCCTGCTCTGCGACCCGGAAGCGGCCAAGATCGCGCATCAGGCGGGCGAGGGCAGCGAGATCGAGATCGCCGTCGGCGGCAAAATGTTCGACGGCGCGCAGCCCTATCGCAACCGCTTCAAGGTGGCGAAGCTCGGCGACGGCAAATTCCTCTGCACGGGGCCTTTCTACAAGGGCACGCGCATGGCGCTCGGCCCGATGGCGCGGCTGCAGTGCCCGACACCGAATGGGGGCGGCGTTGACCTCGTAGTCAACTCGATTCGCGTGCAGGCGGCCGACAAGGAGATGTATCGCCATCTCGGCATCGAGCCGGGCCAGCGCCAGATCGTCGGCGTCAAGAGCACGGTGCATTTCCGCGGCGACTTCACCGATATCGCCGAGGAGATCCTGACCGTGGAAAGCCCCGGCGCCTTCATCGAGCGGGCCGAGACCTTGCCCTACAAGCGGCTGCGGGCCGGCATGCGGCTGAGCCCAAAGGGGCGGGTGCACCAGCCGGCATAACGGCGGGCTTCACGGCTGGAGCAAAGGCGGCGGCGGCCCGGGAGCGGGACGCCGGGGCCGTGTTTGCGCGGGGCAGGCTGGTGTGATGCGCTGGGCCACCCTAAGCCGCGGCGCGCATGCAACCAGCGATAGGCGGCCGGGTGGCAAGAGGGAGCGCAAGACCCTCTCCCTTCATCTCCCAGGGAGAGGGAATGAAGCGCGCCATTACCCTCTCCCGCTTGCGGGAGAGGGAGGACCCGCCGCGCAGCGGCGGGAGGGTGAGGGTGGCGCCGAGTACAAGGTCACAGGCAAGGCGTCGTCTGTGAAAGGCGTCATGCCCGGGCCGTTCAGTCCCTCGCCGCCGGATCGACCGTGTCGGCGATCTCGTGCTTCACCTTCTGCGGCGCCAGCTTCATCACTAGGATGAAACCCGACATCAGCAGGCACAGTCCATTGCTGACGATCAGCGGCCATTCGCCGAGCGAGATGCCGTAGGCGAGCCAGAGCGCGAAGCTGGTCACGGTGATCAGATACATGCGCAGCGACAGGTCGGCGGTCTGGCGCGACTTGATCACCTTCCAGGCCTGCGGCGCGAAGCTGATGGTGGAAGCCGTTCCGGCCAGCGCGCCGAGCAGGGTGACGATGTCTATGGGCAAGGCTTCCCTCGAATGCTGAGCGTGGACATGCCTCACAGCAACGCGGGGAAAGGAGGCGCGTTCCAAGGGAAAGGCGTGCCTAGGGCGATACTAAATCCGTTACCGGGCGTCCGCGCGTTACTCTTGTATTTCCAGTACATCCCCCACAGCTTGCCCCACATAACATTGTATTCATTGGCTGAAGGCGTATGTGCGTAGATCGTGTGATCGCAATAGGAATCACTACAAGCTGGCGGAGATAACGGGATCGATATTAGATTGATGCCCTAGGGAATAAGAAAAGTACAAACTAACCGTCTGGCGGGGAAAGCATGCCGACGAGAGAAGAATGCCTTTTCGGTTATTGCTTCGCCGTTGACATCGGAAATTTCTATGTCGCCTTATTGACAACTTTCTTTACAGCTTTGCTGGTAGTAGTCGCATGGCAGCAGCTGCGCAATGCAATTCGACAGCAGAAACTGTGGGCAACGTTGCAGGCATGCGATCGCTACGATAGCGATCCAGTGATCAGTGCTTCTGCGCGAATCTTCTACAATATAAGTGAAAAACGAATCTCTTTTGATCCAAGTAGGGAGCAAGAGCTAGGGGATTCTGTGCGCACTGTGCTGAATTTTTTTGAGGCTATTAGTATCGGCCTAAAGCAAGGAATGTATGACGAGGACATCATATACGAGCATCTCGGATCCATAATGATTAATCGACGGAAGGAATTGAGAAATGTCGATAACAGAATTTTCAAAGAATATTATGAATGCCTGACAACAGATTTTATCGAATACAACAAAGTTTGTGACAAATTTGAAAGGCGTCGGAGAGAAGATGCGAATTGGAAAAGCTGATAACACGAGAACAATTGAATTATGATATAATAGATGCCCCTGCTTCCGAGAGTTTGGAACAAGCAAGTCTAGATCTTTTCAATCAAGCGTGGTTGACGGCCTTGTACGTTCCGATGACGCTTGCATCATCGGGTGTGGACGAATGGGACGGCGATCAGAAAGCTAGGCAAGCGTATTACAAAGCAAGTCAATCGACTTTGGCATAGTACCTGCGGAAACTTAAGGTCATTGAGCTTGGGAAAATGTCAGGTTGCTCGATGTAGATCTGCCTACATATACGTCGATCAATTTGGCTTTAAGACGTGCGTGTTGTGCGGGGTTCGACAAGATGTGTGAGATTGTATGGCCGGAAGCTAAGTGATGGCTACCTGTTGTTTCCTTTCAGTCAACAGCCCGACCAATCGTTCACCATTCTTTACGCACTTGCCCGCCCCTTCTCCAGTATCTCCGCCAGCGCCAGCACTTTCGGCGTTGGCATTTCCTTGCGCCAGAGCATCACGGTCTGCGCCTTGTGAAAGGGCGGCGGGAGCTTGTGCGTGCGCAGGCGGTCGCTACCGCTGAAATTCTGCAGCACGCTGGCTGGCATCAGGCCCACGCCCATGCCCGCCGCGATGCAGCCGAGCATCGTATGATAGGAAGAGAGCTCCACCACGCGGCCAGGATTGGCGCCGCCGCGCGTGAACCAGGCGAGCAGCCTTTCGCGGTGAGAGCAGCCAGGATGAAAGGCGAGCACCGTGCCGACCTTCACATCCTGCGGCCGCCGGATCGGCGGATGATTGGCGGCCGAAACCAGCACCAGGTTTTCCACGAAAACAACGCGGTGATCGAAGCGCGCATCCAGCGCCGCGATGCCGCCTTCGAAAGGCTCGGCCAGCAGTGCGACATCCATCGTACCGTCGAGCAGGCGCGGGATCAGAGTGCGCGGCGAGCCGATCTCCAGTTCGATCTGCACCTCGGGATAGCGGCGGTGATATTCCGCCAGCGGCGCCGGCAGCCGCACACCGGCGGTGCTTTCCATCGTGCCGATGCGCAACAGGCCTCGCGGCGTCGTGTCGTGCAGCGCCTCGCGGGCGCGTGCGGCGAGGCCAAGAAGCTGATCGGCATAGCCGAGCAGGGTGCGTCCGGCCGGCGTGAGCTGCAGCCGGCGGCTTTCGCGCACGAAAAGCTGCACCTGCAGATCCTCTTCCAGCTTGCGGATGCGTGCGGTGACGTTGGATTGCACGCGGTGCAGGCGCTTGGCCGCATGGGTGATGCCGCCGGCTTCGACAACGGTGCGGAAGACATGCAGGTCGGAGAGTTCCATATTCTCAATTTCTGATGGATTGCATCATTATTATTCATTTTACGTGATTGGGGTGGCTGCGCAATATTCCCTTCATGCAATCGCCAACAAGCGGCATGAAGCGGAGGGCGCCATGAAGCAGCCTGACCAATATTGCGGCCATGCGGGCAGACGTCATTTGAGGAGCGGTTATCCGGGCGGCAGCGAGCCAGGTGCCGGTATGCCAGGCGCCAGTATGTCAGGCGCCGGCATGGCAGGACGCTACGGCCTGATGCGCGGCATTCCCGCCGCCGAGATGGATTACTACCGCGACCGCGCGCTGGCCTTGCGTGCGCAGGCTATCGATGCGGCCTTTGCTCGGATGGTCCGAATGATCCGCGCCGGATTCTCGTGGCTGTTCGGAAGGCGATCAAAGAGACAGGAGGCTCTGGATTTGCATGCCGCGCGCTCTACCTGCGCTGAGTAGCGGAGGCCAACCCCAGGAGCGCAAGCCATGAGTGCAAAGCATGCAGAACATAGAGAACCCGAGCATAAAGAACCGGGGTCCGACCATCCGATCGCGATCACGCCGCATCCCAAGCACGTGCGCGTGCATTTCAGGGGCCGCGTCGTGGCCGACAGCACGCGCGCGCTGAGCCTGAAGGAGGCGAGCTATCCGGCCGTTCTCTACATTCCGCGCGAGGATGCCGACATGACGGCGTTGCGCCGCACCGATCATGCCACGCATTGCCCCTATAAGGGCGATGCCGCCTATTACAGCCTGGTGGCGGATGGGGCAGAGGCGGAGAATGCCGTCTGGAGCTACGAAGAGCCTTATCCCGCCATGGCGGCGATCAGGAATCATCTGGCCTTCTATCCGGACCGCATCGACAGGATCGAAGAGCTGTAAATCGGCGGTTGTTCGCCAAATCGCGCCGCATTGATGCCTGTGAGGCGGAGCAAAGCCGCTGCAGCGGTCGCGGCAAGGGGCGAATTTTGCTATCCAGGATGACACGCGGCGAATCGGTGCCGCAGATGCGGTCGGGATGTCATCCAGCTTCGCCGCGGCCGAGGCCGCGCTTCATCAGGTTTTCGGGTTCGAGAGTTTCCGTGCCGGCCAGGCGGAGATCGTTGCCGCCTTGCTGAATGGCGAAGACGTGCTGGCGGTGATGCCGACTGGCTCGGGCAAGTCGCTCTGCTATCAGCTTCCGGCCATTGTGCGCGGCGGCCTGACCGTCGTGGTCTCGCCGCTGATCGCGCTGATGCGCGATCAGGTGCGGCAGCTCCAGGGCTATGGCGTCAGCGCCGCGAGCCTCAATTCCTCCAACAGCGAAGAAGAGAATGCGCGGGTGCTGCGCGCTGTGCGCGAGGGCAGCCTGCGGCTTCTGTATATCGCGCCGGAGCGGCTGGTGCGTGATGGCACGCTCGCGCTGCTGGCGGGGGTGAAGCCCTGCCTGCTGGCGATCGACGAGGCGCATTGCGTCTCGCAATGGGGCCATGACTTCCGGCCGGAATATCTGGCTCTGGGCGAGGTGCGGGCGGCTCTGGGAAACGTGCCGACGATTGCGCTGACGGCGACGGCCGATGCGCCGACGCGGGCCGATATCGTCGCCAAGCTGTTCGGCGCCAGCCAGCCGAAGACCTTCATCCGCAGTTTCGACCGGCCCAACCTGCATCTGGCGATGCAGCCCAAGGCCAATGCGCGCAAGCAGATCGGCGATTTCATCGCCGCGCGGCGGGGTTTGAGCGGCATCGTCTATTGCCTGTCGAAGAAGCGCACCGAGCAGATGGCGGCCGATCTCGCCGCCATGGGGCATCGCGCGCTGCCCTATCACGCCGGAATGGACAAGGCGCAGCGCGACGAGAACCAGGACATCTTCCTGCGCGAGGACGGCGTGGTGATGGTGGCGACTGTCGCCTTCGGCATGGGCATCGACAAGCCCGATGTGCGCTTCGTCTGCCATGCCGACATGCCGGCCAATGTGGAAGCCTATTACCAGGAGATCGGCCGCGCGGGACGCGACGGATTGCCGGCCGAGACGCTGACGCTCTATGGCCTGGACGACATGCGGCTGCGGCGGCTGCAGATCGAGGAGGGCGAGGCGAGCGACGAGCGCAAGCGGGTGCAGCGTCAGCGCTTCAACGCGCTGGTGGCTTTGTGCGAAAGCCCGCGCTGCCGCCGGCAGACCTTGCTCGCCTATTTCGGCGAGCAGGCCGAGCCCTGCGGTCATTGCGATCTCTGCCAGGAAGGGGTGGCACTGTTCGACGGCACGGTCGAGGCGCAGAAGGCGATGTCGGCCATGATGCGCACCGGCCAGCGTTTCGGCACCGAGCATCTGGTGCAGATCCTGCTGGGCAATGCGACCGATGCGATCCTGCGGCTGGAGCATGACAGGCTGCCGACCTTCGGCGTCGGCAAGGAGCATCACGCCAATGCCTGGCGCTCGATTTTCCGCCAGCTTTACGGCGCAGGCCTGATCGATCTCGACATTGCCGGCCATGGCGCTTGGTTCATTACCGAGGCGGGCCGTGAGGTATTGCGCGGCAAGGCGAAGGTGGAGCTGCGGCGCGACAGCCTGCAGGCGGGCAGACGCTCCGGCAAGGCTGCGCGCGGCGGCTCGGCCTCGGCGGCGGCGGAAGTGCTGCTCTCGGGCGAGGATCAGCGCCTGCTGGCGGCGCTGAAGGATCTGCGGCGGCGGCTGGCGTCAGAACTGCAGCAGCCGGCCTATCTCATCTTCTCCGACCGCACGCTGCTGGAACTCGCCGTGAAGCGGCCGACCAATCTCTACCGGATGAGCACCATCCACGGCATCGGTGCCGCCAAGCTGGAACGCTTCGGGCAGATTTTCCTGGATGTGGTGCTGGCGCATGAGCCGGCGCGGGACGCTGCCGACTAGTTCTAGGCCGACTAGGCTTCAGAACTTCATTGCCAGACCAAGGCGCGCGAGATTCTGCACGGACTCGGCGTCCGTGTCGCGCAGCGTGCTGTCGTAATTCACCGTATAGGCGGCCATGATGGTGACGGCGCGGCTGGCCAGAGCCAGCGGCCGCCAGTCAAGCCGCAGGCCGAAGCTGTGCAGATGGCCGTCTTCCGAAACCGAGACATCGGTGTCCCCGCGCATCTCGCGCTCGGTCAGGTTCAGTTCCGTGGTGGTGGTGAGATCGAGCGTCGTGCCTAGCGGCGCGGTCACCGAAAGGCCCGGCCCGATCAGGGTGCGGTCCTCATCGTAGGCCTGCTCGTTGCGGATGCGGGCGAAGGCGCCGATCCGGGTGCCGCCGGGATAGCGGTAGCTGACGGCAATGCGGTTGCGCATGGCGTTGTAGTTGCGCAGCGGATCGCCGCTGTAGGAGAAGCTGTCATAGCCGCTGATCAGCGTCAGCGTTAGATCGGGCGCAAGCTGGGCTGAGATCAGGTTGGTGAGGCCGAAGCGGGTCTCATCCGCGATCGCATCGCCCCAGTTGAAGGCGACATCCGGATTGACGGCGATGGTCACGCCACGGTCTTCGTAAGTCAGGCCGATGCGGCTGGTGGCGGAATTGGTCTTGGTCTCGGCGCTGAACTCATCTGCGGCTTTGCTCATGTTGCTGTCGGTTGTCACGCGCAGGCCGCTGAACAGCGGGATCTTTTCCAGCGCCGGCAGATCGTAGGAGGCTGTCATGCTGTTGGAGGCGCGGAAGACGCTGACCGGGCCGGGATTGTCCCAGGCAGTTGCTTCCGAGCGGATCACGGTAAGGCCCAGCGGATGATAGGTGAAGGGCTGCTGCGGGCCTGAGGTCAGCAGCGGCGTGGGGCTGGCAGAATCGAGGATCGCCTGATCGAGCGCGATGAGCCGCGAGCCATCGGCGAGGAACTTCGCCGGCCGCGAGGTGGCGGCAAGGCCGGAAGGCGAAATCCCGAGGCTGCAATAGGCCGGATCGTCGAGAGTGAGGAAAAGCGGGCAGACTTTCGCGCGCGCCGGGACGTGCGGGAGGTGCTGAGCGGACAGGGGAGCGATGACGCCGAAGAGGGCGACGAGCAAGGCGGCGATGAGCAAGAATCTGGACAGCATAGCTTCCCTCTTTCTTGCTGCTGCCGCGTCGTCTCTTGAGCGGGATGATGTGGGAGAAGCATGACGCGAAAAAAGTTACTAACCGTTTATGCCGCGGAGCCTCGGTAAAATATTCTTCTTCCTGCGTTTTTCAGAATGCGCGGTTTTCCGGCGATGCGCCGATCGCTGTCGCGGGACAGTTGAATTCAACCGCTGAAACCGCCGCAATGCTTGCGCTCATCCTAGTCACCAAATGATCAGAACACGGCGTTCCGCCGATCCGCCATACTGCAGGAACGAATCATCTGAACCTCAAATCTGAAACTTAAAAAAACGTGGTCGGCATGTTTTTCCGGACTCCCCAGGTCCTCGTCCTCCATTGGCGTCTGCCATGAGTGCGCCGGTAGCATTTCAGCATGCGGCGATGCCCGGACTGCTCAGCATCGTCGTGCCGGTCGGCAAGGATGCCGAAGGCCTGCGGCGCACGCTCGCCTCGCTGAAGGCGGCCCGGCAGCAGATACCTGTGCAGATCGTTGTCGGCAATGACGGCGCCGATCCCGATGCATCCGCCATCGCCGCGGCTTACGACGTGGAAGAGGCGGCCGTTATGCCCAATGGCGGCTCCTACATGGCGCGCAACTGCGCACTGGTGCTGACGAAGGGCGAGTGGATCGGCTTCGTCGATGCCGATGCGATGGTTGAGCCGGGCTGGATCGAAGCCGGCATCGCTGCCTTGCGCGAGGCCGATTACGTCTGCGGGCCGGTTGTGATCCCGCGGCATACGGTGGAGACACCCGGCCATGTCTTCGACTGGCTGAACGCCTTTCCCGTCGAAGGCCATTTCCGCCACGCGCGTTTCGGTCCCACGGCCAATCTGTTCGTCCGCCGCGCGGTGATCGAGCATGTCGGCGGTTTTGACCCAAGGCTGCGCTCCGGCGGCGATGTGGAATTTGGCGGGCGCGTCCATGCGGCCGGGTTCCGCCAGCGCTATTCGCCGGAACAGATGGTCTATCACCTGCCGCGCAGTTATCGCGAGCAGTTGACCAAGATCCTGCGCGTGACCAAGGGCCAGTGCGATCTGGGCCGCTATTACCCGGACCGCTTTCCCGAATTGCGGGTCAGCCTGGAAGGCGTCCTGCGCAACCTGATGCCGCCGCGCGAGCTGCATTTCCTCACGCATACAATAGAGGAATTCGGGCCGCGTGCGGTGCGGCTGAAGCCGTTGCTGTATCTGATGGCCTGGTCGTTCAAGCTGCAGCGCGCGCGGGCGCAGCTCAAATACATGCTGAGCGATGCAGGCAGGCACGAAGTCGCAGTGATGCGACGGCCGGCACCCCGTGCTTCCGATCGCCGTACAGCGGCTTAATCGCAATTACCTTTGACGATGCCCGCGATCTGGCGGATCGCCGCATTGGCCTCGCGGACCGGCAGGATCGGCCAGACATGGATCATGCCGGGCGCTTCGACATAACACAGCGGCACGCCTTCAGCTTTTGCGCGGTCGCGCAGTTTGCGGCAATCGGGCAGCAGGATGTCGCGCGTGCCGATGAACAAGGTCAGGTGGCCGAGGCCCTTGAGGGGACCGTTGATCGGGCTGAGTTTCGGATCGTTTGGATCGGCTCCGGCGGCCCAGAGCCGCGCGGCTTCCAATGCGCCAGGCACGCGCAGCCAGGGATCATGCGGCTGCACCTTGGCGATATCGGGATTCTTTGCGGTAATGTCGAGCCAGGGCGAGATCAGCACGATGTTGCGCGGCTGCGGCAGGCCCTGTTCGAGCAGCGTCTGCGCCAGAGCCAAGGCGAACCCGCCACCGGAGGAGTCTCCCATCAAAATGAGTTTGTCGGGCGGCGCCTGGGCCGCGAGCTGCCGGTAGGCTTCAAGCGCGAAGGGATGCGCGTCGCGGTGACTGGCTTCCGGTGCCAGAGGATAAAGCGGCGCAGTGACGGTGCAGCCCGTGTCCTCGATCAGCCGCGCCAGGAAGCGCCAGTGAAACGGCGTGATCCCGGAGACATAGGCGCCGCCATGCAGATAGAAGACATATACGCCGGAGGAAGCGCCACGCGGCGCCAGCGTATAGACGCTGCGGCCATGAATTTCCCGATGCGTGACGGCGAAACGCCTGGCGATATCCGCCGGGGGCACGGGATTATGGACGCGGCGTTCCTTGGCAACCTCGCGATGCAGGTCTTCAGCACTGCGGAATTTGCGGGTGCGGCCAGCCAGCCGCAGCAGCAGGATGACGAGGAAGAGCGGCAGGTTCGGCATCGGGTCGTTTTTCTCTGCCGCCTTATGAGATCATGCGGCGTCGGCGATCTCGCAGGTGACCGGCACGTGATCCGAGGCTTTTTCCTTGGCGCGCGGATTGCGGTCGATCTCGCAGCTCACCAGCCTGTCCGCCAGTTGCGGCGATAGCAGGAAATGATCGATGCGCAGGCCCTGGTTCTTCGGCCAGCAGCCGCCCTGGTAATCCCAGAAGGTATAGTCCTGAATGGTGGGATGCAGCGCCCGCCAGGCTTCGGTGAGGCCGAGATTGATCAGGCTGCGGAAAGCGCGCCGCGTATCCGGCCAGCAAAGCGCATCTTCGGCAAAGGCTTCCGGATCGTAGACGTCGATATCGGTGGGGCAGACGTTGTAATCGCCCGCCATCAGGAAAGGCCGCTCGTCTTCGAGCAGCTTTTGGGCACGACGATAAAGGCGCTGCATCCAGCGCAGCTTGTATTCATATTTTTCGCCAGGCCGCGGATTGCCGTTCGGCAGATACAGGCCGCAGATCGTCATGCCGGCGATATCGGCTTCGATATAGCGGGACTGCTCATCGGTTTCGTCGCCGTCGAGGCGGTTGCGCACGGCATCGGGTTTCTGCAGGCTCAGGATGGCGACGCCGTTATAGCTCTTCTGGCCATGCACATGGACGCTGTAGCCCATCGACTGGAATTCCAGCGAGGGGAAGTCGGCATCCTGGCATTTGATCTCCTGGAAGATGATGACATCCGGCCTGGCCGCCCGGACCCATTCGGTCACGTTGTTCAGCCGCGCCTTGATCGAATTGACGTTCCAGGTGGTGATTCGCATGGCAGGAGTATCAGGGGAAATACCAGACAACACAAATTGTCATGGCACGCCCTGGGCGTGCCATCCCCGAGTTTTATTCTTTGGATAGAAAAAGAACTCGGGGATGCTCGGGCCAAGCCCGAGCATGACGTTTATAGGTTGGTATAGGCTGGGCGGGGCAGATCAGATCGAAAACGAATTGCCGCAGCCGCAGGACGAGGAAGCCAGCGGGTTGCGGATCTGAAAGCCGGCGCCGGACAGGTCTTCGACGAAATCGATCTCAGCGCCGCGCAGGTATTCCAGCGAAATGCTGTCGATATAGACCTTGGCGCCGTCGCGTTCGATGACGATGTCGTCCTGGGTCTCCGTCTCGTCGAGCGAGAAGGCGTATTGGAAGCCGGAGCAGCCGCCGCCGGAAACGCTGATCCGCAGCGCCAGCGCCGGGTTGCCCTCGGCCTCGGCCACCTTGCGGATGCGACGCGCAGCCGAAGCCGTCAGACCCACCGGGTCACCGTTGAAGGTGGCCGGCGCGGCAGATGCCGTTTTGGCTTCAGGTTGTGCTGTCTCGGTCATCGGCATTTACACTCGGTTTACCAATAATTTGCCACACTCTATCAGCAATTTAGGGAACCGCGCGCGGAAGTCAATTTAACCGGGGCGTGTTGCGGCTCAGGCAGGCAGTCGGTAGTGTCCGCCCCGAATCAGGACGATTAAGAAAAAGCCTTCCGAAATGAACGTTTTTACTGAATTCCGCCGCGCCATCATGGCGGCCGTGCAGCGTCTTTCCGAACAGGGTGTGCTGGCCGGTGAACTGCCGCTGTCCGCCATCACCGTCGAGCCCCCGCGCGATCCGTCGCATGGCGATCTGGCGACCAACGTGGCCATGGTGCTGGGCAAGCCGGCCAAGATGGCGCCGCGGGCGCTGGCCGAGCAGATCAAGCCGCTGCTGGAAGCCCATGAGGCGGTCGAGGCGGTGGAGATAGCCGGTCCCGGCTTCATCAACCTGCGGCTCAACACGGCTTATTGGCAGCGCCAGGTGGGCGTGATCCTCAAGGCAGGCACGGCCTATGGCGACAGCGACCTGGGCGCGGGCGAGCCGGTGAATGTGGAATATGTCTCGGCCAATCCGACCGGCCCGATGCATGTCGGCCATTGCCGCGGCGCGGTGTTTGGCGATGCCCTGGCGGCGCTGCTGGCCAAGGCCGGCTATCAGGTTGCCCGCGAATATTACATCAACGATGCCGGCGCGCAGGTAGACGTGCTGGCCCGCTCGACGCATCTGCGCTACCGCGAGGCGCTGGGCGAGACCATCGAGATCCCGGAAGGGCTTTATCCCGGCGACTATCTGAAGCCGGTGGGCGAGGCCCTGGCCAAGAAATACGGCGACAAGTTCAAGACCGCACCCGAGCAGGAATGGCTGCAGCTTTTCCGCCAGGAAGCGACCGACGCCATGATGGCGGTGATCCGCGAGGATCTCGCCGCACTGAACATCCATCACGAGATCTTCACGTCGGAAAAGGCGCTGCATGATTCCGGCGCGGTGCAGCATGCCTTCGACCGGCTGAAGCAGCGTGGCCTGATCTATACCGGCGTGCTGGAACCGCCGAAGGGCAAGGTGCCCGACGATTACGAGCCGCGGCCGCAGGAACTGTTCAAGGCCAGCGAATTCGGCGACGACACGGACCGCCCGCTGAAGAAATCGGACGGCTCGTGGACCTATTTCGGCGCCGATATCGCCTATCACGACGACAAGTACCGGCGCGGCTTCAAGAAGATGATCGACGTCTGGGGCGCCGATCATGGCGGCTATGTGAAGCGCATGAAGGCCGCCGTAAAAGCGATTTCCAACGGCGAGGCCGATCTGGACGTCAAGCTGGTGCAGATGGTCAATCTGCTGGATGGCGGCCAGCCGGTGAAAATGTCCAAGCGGGCCGGTACTTTCGTAACCCTTCGCGACGTTGTGGATGAAGTCGGCAAAGATGTCGTGCGCTTCATCATGCTGACGCGAAAGAACGACGCGCAGCTCGATTTCGACTTCAAGAAGGTGACCGAACAGTCGAAGGACAATCCGGTCTTCTACGTGCAGTACGCCCATGCGCGCATCTGCTCGGTGCTGCGCAATGCGGCCGGCGAAGTGCCGCAGATCGACACCGGAGACGGTGCGCTGGCGCAGGCGGATATGAGCCTGCTCAATCATCCTTCGGAACTGGCCCTGATCAAGCTGCTAGCCAACTGGCCTCGGTTGGTGGAAAGCGCCGCCGAGGCGCATGAGCCGCACCGCGTTGCCTTCTATCTGCAGGATGTGGCGGCGGCCTTCCATGGCCTGTGGAATGTGGGGCGCGACGATACCAGCGTGCGCTTCCTTCTGCCGGACGATCTGAACCTGACCCGTGCGCGCCTGGCGATGCTGCGCGCCGTTGCGCTGGTGATCGCCTCCGGCTTGTCGGTGATGGGTGTGACGCCCGTCGAGGAAATGAGGTGAGTGATGAGTGATCTGCGTACCGATCGGAATGCGCGGCCGGTTCCGAGCGAAACGGAACAGGCTCCCGGCAATCCGAAGAAGATGATCACTGCGGCGATTGCGCTGGGCGCGGTGGCCGCCTTCGGTATCGGCATCTGGTTCGCCTATGACCAAGGCGTGAAGCGCGGCGCCAGCGGCGCGCCGCCGCTGATCCGCGCCGATCAGGGCCCGACCAAGGTGGCGCCGGAAAATCCCGGTGGCATGCAGGTGCCCAATCAGGACAAGCAGATCTACGAGCGCATCACCGGCAACACCAATCAGCAGGGGCCGCAGACCGAGCGTCTGCTGCCGCCGCCTGAGCGTCCCATTGCGCCGCCCGCGCCGACTGCAGCTCCGTCCGCGCCGCAGCCCAACGTGGCCGTTGCGCCCACGGGCAATGGCGCTGCGAATGGTGGGATAACGATCCCGATGCGGCCGACCAACGGCGTGCCGAACCAGACCACGGCCCCGAGTCCAGTGCCGAGCCCGAGCGTTGTTGGCTCGACAGAGACCAAGTCCGCTGACCAGTCTGCTGAGACGGCAGCTGAAAAGACAGCAGAGAAGGCAACTGAGAAGCCGGCCAGCACGCAGACTGCTGCCGCGCCGAAGCCGGCGGCAAGAGTCGCTTCGCCAGGCGGCACGGCGAAGGTCCAGCTCGCCTCGCTGAAGGATCAGGCTGCGGCGCAGTCGACCTGGAGCCAGTTGCAGAAGAAATATCCCGATATCCTGGGCGATCTGTCGCCCTCCTATGAGCGTGTCGAGATTCCGAACAAGGGGACCTTCATTCGCCTGCAGGCCGGGCCGCTGAAGGACCGTGCTGCGGCGCAGGCGGTGTGCCAGCAGCTCGCTGCCAAGAACCAGGGCTGCATCGTTGTCGGCCGCTGACCGCACCGACTGGAGCGCCTACGCGCCCGTCATCGTCGGCTGTCAGGGCCTGCAACTGACGGCGGAAGAGCGCGTGCTGTTCGGCGTGCGCAAGCCGCTCGGCCTGATCGTGTTCGCCCGCAACATCGACAATCCCGCGCAAGTCAAAGCGCTGATTAGCGATTTCCGCGGCATTGTCGGCAACGATAAAGCCCCGGTGCTGATCGATCAGGAGGGCGGCCGCGTCGCCCGGCTGAAACCGCCGCATTGGCCGAAATTCCCGCCAGGTGCAGTGTTCGGCGCGCTGTTCGAACGCGACCGTCAGGCTGGCGAAGAAGCGGCCTATCTGAATTCGCGCTGGATCGGCGCGGAACTGGCGGCTTTGGGCATCGATGTCGATTGCGCGCCAGTGGCCGACCTGCCGATCGAAGGTGCGCATGACGTAATCGGTGACCGCGCCTATGGCCGCGATCCGGAAACCGTCGCGGCGATCGGCCGGGCGGTGATGCGCGGCCTGACGGATGCCGGCGTATTGCCGGTGATCAAGCATATTCCGGGTCATGGCCGCTCGCATATCGACAGCCATCTGGACTTGCCGGTGGTAGATACCGATATCACCACCATGCAGCACAGCGATTTCCGCCCCTTCAAGGCCCTGAAGGACGCGCCCTGGGCGATGACGGCGCATATCGTCTACAGCGCCATTGATCCGGCGCAGCCCGCAACCATGTCACCGAAGGTGATCGCCGAGATCGTGCGCGGCCATATCGGCTTCGACGGCGTACTGATTTCCGACGACCTCAACATGAAGGCGCTGAAGGGCGCGCCGGCCGAAACGGGTGCTGCCTCGCTGGCGGCAGGCTGCGATCTGGTGCTGCATTGCTCGGGCGACCTCGCTGAGATGCAGGCGCTGCTGGCGGCTCTGCCGGCGATGACGCAAGCGGCGGCGGAGCGGATCGGACGCGCCCGTGCCAGCCTGCCGGCCAAGCCCGCGCCGTTTGGCGCTGCCGAGCGCGAGCGCTATGGCCGGCTGATGGAGCAGGCAGGCGCGTGAGCGGCGATATCGTCGGGTTCATCTTCGAAGCCTCGGCCTGGGTGCTGCCGGTTCTGCTGGCGATCACCCTGCATGAGGCCGCCCATGGCTGGGTCGCCTGGAAACTGGGTGATGACACGGCCCTGCGGCAGGGGCGGGTCAGCTTCAATCCGCTGCGCCATGTCGATCCGGTCGGCACGATCCTGATCCCGGGCATGCTGCTGCTGCTGCGGGCACCGTTCCTGTTCGGCTGGGCCAAGCCGGTGCCGGTGAACTTCTGGAACCTGCCGTCGCCGCGCCGCGACATGGCGGTGGTGGCGATTGCCGGGCCGCTGGTCAATCTGGGGCAGGCCTATGCGGCCATGCTGCTGTTCCATCTGGTGCCGTATTTCAGTGAGACGCTTGGCACCTGGATCGCGATGAATCTTCAAAATGCTATTCTTATCAACCTGATATTGTGCGTTTTTAATATGATACCTTTGCCGCCGCTGGATGGCGGGCGGGTGGCGGTTGGCTGGCTGCCGCTGGTGCTGGCACGGCCCTTGGCCCGGCTGGAGCGCTATGGCATGGTCATTTTGCTGATTCTGCTGTTGGTCGTCCCCTTTGCGGCCAGCCAATTCGGCAGTGCCTGGAACCCGTTGTTCGAGCTGATTATGCCGATCATTGCCGGCCTGCGGGATATCCTGCTTGTGTTGTCCGGGCACAGCGGTTAACACCGCTGCCCCGAAGCTGGATTTAACGCTGTGACCGAACCCGCGAATACCCCCGATTCCGCGCCTGAGGCCGTTCCGGCTGAGGTACAGGCCTCCGAGCCGTTCGAGCAGGCGCAGCGCGATGGCCTGGAAGGGGCAGGCGGCGTTCGCGTCGGCGAGCAGCTCGTTCTTAATCTGGATGTCTTCGAAGGTCCTCTCGACGTCCTGCTGACGCTGGCGCGCGAGCAGAAGGTCGACCTGCGGCGCATCTCCATCCTGGCGCTGGCCGAGCAGTATCTCGCCTTCATCCAGGAACTGCGCAAGGTGCGCATCGAGATCGCCGCCGACTATCTCGTGATGGCGGCCTGGCTGGCCTATCTGAAGTCGCGCCTCTTGGTGCCCGAGCCTGAGAAGGAAGGCGAGCCGTCGGGTGCCGACATGGCGGCCCGCCTGCAGCTGCAGCTGCAGCGCCTGGAGGCCATGCGCAAGGTTGCCGACCAGCTGATGCAGCGCGACCAGGTCGGCCTGGCGATGTTCCTGCGCGGCAAGCCGGAAGGTGTGCGCGTCATTCGCAAGTCGGTCTACAACGCCACGCTCTACGAGCTGCTGAAAGCCTATGCCGAGTTCCGTGCCTCCAAGGGCTCGACCGAAGCGCTGACCATGAAGATGGCGCGCCGTCGCATCGTCTCGGTGGAGGAGGCGCTGGCGCGGCTGCGTAACATGATCGGGCAGATCCCCGACTGGGCGACCCTGCAGGCCTTCCTGCCGGCCGAGCTGGACGATCCGTTCACCGTGCGCTCGGCGCTCGCCTCGACGTTCAACGCCAGCCTCGAAATGGCCAAGCAGGGCCTGATCGAACTGAAGCAGGTGCAAACCTTCGGTCCCATCTACATCCGCCGCCAGGCCAATGCGCAGCCGGCGGCCCCTTCGGAAGAGTAAGTGATGCAGTCGAATGATGCGCTGCCGGTCGACGAACGGCCGGAAGAGGAAAACGAAGCTGTGGCCGTCGAAGCAATGACGGAAGCCGAGCAGGGCGACGAGACGCCTGCGGCCGAGGCCGATGCTGCAGATGGTGAGAGCGGCGCCGACGAGGCCGGCGCGAGCGATAACCAGAACGAAGAAAACGGCGACGGCGACGACGAGAATGGCGAGAAGAGCGAGGCCGACAAGGAAGAGGCCTTCACCGCCGCCGTGCGCATGGCCGAAGCCCTGCTGTTCGCCGCGGCCGAGCCGCTGGACGAGGCCACGCTGCGCAAGCGCCTGCCGAAGGGCACCCGCGTGCCGGCCGTGCTGGCCGCACTGGAGGATCAGTATCGCAGCCGTGGCGTGATCCTGAAGAAGGTCGCCGGCCGCTGGGCCTTCATGACCGCGCCGGACCTGCAGTATCTGCTGGAAGAACACCGTCAGGTGCAGCGCAAGCTGTCGCGCGCCGCCATCGAGACCCTGGCGATCATCGCCTATCACCAGCCCTGCACCCGCGCCGAGATCGAGGAGATCCGCGGCGTCAGCCTCAGCAAGGGCACGCTGGACGTACTGATGGAAGCCGAGTGGGTGAAGGTGCGCGGCCGCCGCCGCGTGCCTGGCCGCCCGGTCACCTACGGCACGACCGACGAATTCCTGGTGCATTTCGGGCTTGAGAGCATCGATGCGCTGCCGGGCCTTGAGGAACTGCGCGCTTCCGGCCTGCTGGAAGCCCTGCCGGCGAGCGGCGGTATCCCGATGCCAGGAGAGGCCCTGGATGTCGCGCCGGAAGATCCACTGGATGAGGACGATGACGGCCGCGAATTCCTCGAGCCGCTGATCCCCGAGGAAGAGACGCCGAAGGCGGAAGCGGCCTCCGATGAGGATGACGGCGCGGACGACGAAGACGAGTCCGATGACCAGGATGCGGACGAGGATTCCGACGACGACGATGACTCGGACGACGATGACTCGGACGACGATGATTCGGACGATGATGATTCGGACGATGATGACGCGGACGATGATGACGAGTCCGATAAAGACGACGAGTCCGACAAAGACGACGACGTGCCCAACCGCCAGAATGACTGAGTTCCGCCATGGCTGAACCGGTGGGACAAGCCAGCGGCCTGGACCTGATCGCGGTCAGCCATCGTTACGGCAGTCGCCGCGCCGTCGAGCAGGTCAGTCTAAGCGTAAAGCCCGGCGAAATCCTCGGCCTTCTGGGGCCGTCCGGCTGCGGCAAATCCACGACATTGCGCCTGGCGGCCGGTCTTGAGGATCTGCAGCAGGGCGAGGTGCGCATCGGCGGCGAGGTGGTGGCGGGCCGCGGCGTCAATATCCCGACCGAGCGCCGCCATATCGGCATGGTGTTCCAGGATCATGCCCTGTTCCCGCATCTGAGCGTGGCCGACAATATCGCCTTCGGCCTGAGCCGCCTGCCGCAGGCCGAACGGCGGGCGCGGGCCAAGCTCTGGGCCGACCGGCTCGGCCTGGGCGGTCATTTCGATGCCTATCCGCATCAGCTTTCCGGTGGCGAGCAGCAGCGCGTCGCCCTGGCCCGCGCAATGGCGCCGGAGCCGCGCGTGATGCTGCTGGACGAGCCGTTCTCAAGCCTCGACAGCCGCCTGCGCGACCAGATCCGCGACGAGACCGTGGCGGTGCTAAAACAGGCCGGCACGGCGACTCTGCTGGTCACTCATGATCCGGAAGAGGCAATGCGGATGAGCGACCGGATTGCCATCATGCGCGCAGGCCGGATCGAGCAGATCGACACGCCGGATCGCGTCTACGCCGCGCCGGCCACGCCGTTCGTTGCACGTTTTCTAAGCGAAACCAATGAAATCCCGGGACGGGTTGAAGGCGGCAGGGTGCATACACCTTTCGGCGCCGTAGCGGCGCCGCAACTGGGCGAGGGCAGTTCCGCCATTCTGATGTTCCGCCCCGAGGCGCTGCAGGAGCAGGACGAAGGCGGAGTGGCGCTGACGGTGGAGCGTGCGACGGCCTTGGGGGCCTATCGTCGCCTGGAAATCACAGGCGCCGGAATGAGACTGGCGGCACGATTGCCCGCGGGGCCGCTGCCCCCGCTGGGTGCGACAATACGGTTTGGTCTTAACCCAGAGTTCTGCTTCGTTTTTCCCGCCTCGTGAGGGGGTGAAAGATTGCCTTCCCCGCGCTACCTCTGCCATAGTGCGGCCCTGCGTCGGCAGGCGCCCCGCGGAAGCCGGGCAGGCCTCTCGTAGGAGGAGATAAGGGTATGGGTAGCTTTAGTTTTTGGCACTGGCTAATCGTCCTGCTGGTGATTCTGATCATCTTCGGCGCCGGCAAATTGCCGAAAGTCGCCGGCGATCTTGCCTCCGGCATCAAGAACTTCCGCAAGGGCATGAAGGAAGACGTCGACGAGAAGCCGGCCGGTCAGCCGCCGGTGATCAATCAGCAGAGCCAGCCGACCGGCGGAGCCGCCAATACCGGCGCACCGGCCGACAAGTCTGCGCAGAACTGACTGAATCAGCATGCGCGGCGGAGCGTGCAACCGCCGCGGCATAACCCAGCGGACGGCGTAGGCGGCGATGTTCGACATTGCCTGGTCAGAACTCGGTATCATCGCGGTGGTCGCCCTCGTGGTCATCGGCCCGAGGGACTTGCCCAAAGTCCTGCGCACGGTTGGCCAGTGGACGGCCAAGGCGCGGGCCATGGCGCGTGAGTTCCAGAGCGGCATCGACGACATGGTGCGCGAGGCGGAGCTGGACGAGCTGCGCAAGGCCGCCAAGCAGGTCAGCGACTTTTCGCTGGAGAAGGAAGTCAAGAAGACCATCGACCCCGATGGCTCGCTGGAAAAGAGCTTCCAGGAGACCACCAAGATCGACGATCCATTCGCCGAGCCCCAGCCGGTGATGGAGCCTCCGGCTGAGGAGAAGGCCGCTGAGGCGACGACAGCCGCGGAAGTACCGGCCGATGTCGCGGCCGCGCCCGTGCCTGCCAAGGATGAGACGAAATCGTGAGTGAACAGAAACCGGAGGACGAGGTCGAAGCCTCTCGCATGCCGCTGCTCGATCATCTGATCGAGCTGCGCAACCGGCTGATGTATTCTATCGGGGCGATCTTCGTCGCCTTCGTCGCCTGCTATTTCTTCGCGCCGTATATCTACAACATCCTGATGTATCCGCTGATCGAGGCGACCGGCACCGAAGGCCGGCGCATGATCTTCACGGCGCCGCAGGAAGCCTTCTTCACCTATATCCGTCTGGCCTTCTGGGCGGCGGCGCTGGTCAGCTTTCCGGTGATCGCCAGCCAGATCTGGATGTTCGTCGCGCCGGGCCTCTACAAGCACGAGCGCAAGGCGTTTCTGCCGTTCCTGGTCGCCACGCCGGTGTTGTTCGCCATTGGCGGCGCCTTCGTTTATTTCTTCATCATGCCGCTGGCGCTGAAGTTCTTCATCGGCTTCGAGGCGCCGGGCGGCGACGGCACAATTCCGATCCAGCTTGAAACGAAGGTCAGCGAGTATCTGTCGCTGGTGATGACGCTGATCTTTGCCTTCGGCATTGCTTTCGAACTGCCGGTGCTGCTGACCCTGCTGGGCCGGGTCGGCATCGCGACATCGGCCGGGCTCGCCGCGAAGCGCAAATACGCCATCGTCGGCATGTTCATCTTCGCGGCCATCGTGACGCCGCCGGATGTGATCAGCCAGATCGGCCTCGCGCTTCCGCTGATCCTGCTTTACGAAATTTCCATCCTCTCCGTGAAAATGATCGAGAAGGATCGCGCCAAGAAAGAGGCGGCGGAGAAGGCGGAGGCCGAAAAGGACGAGGCTAAGGAGGGGGCGCAATCCTCTTCTGCGTCCTGATGACCGGTTCTGAGTGGTAGTTTGCAATGCATGACATCAAGTTCATCCGGGAGAATCCGGAGGCCTTCGACAAGGCGATCGCCCGGCGCGGTTTGGCACCGCAATCGGCTGCGCTGATCGAACTCGACAGGAAGCGCCGCGCGGCGCAGGCCGAATTCGACCAGGTGCAGGCCAAGCGCAATTCGCTGTCCAAGGAGATCGGCGCCGCCAAGGCCAAGAAGGACGAGGCCCGGGCGCAGGAGCTGATGACCGAGGTCGGCGCGCTCAAGGATCGCCTGGCCGCCCTGGAAGCCGAGCAGAAAGAGCATGAGGCAGCGCTGAACGATGCGCTGTCGCGCATCCCCAATCTGCCCGGCGATGACGTGCCCGATGGACTGGACGAGAAATCAAATGTCGAGCTGCGCCGTTATGGCGAACCGAAGGCTTTCGGTTTCAAGCCGAAGGAGCATTTCGATCTCGGCGAGGCGCTGGGCTACATGGATTTCGCCGCCGGCGTGAAGCTGGCGGGTGCGCGCTTCACGGTGCTGAAGAGCCAGCTCGCGCGGCTGGAGCGTGCGCTCGGGCAGTTCATGCTCGACCTGCACACCACCGAATTCGGCTATACCGAGATGCAACCGCCGCTTCTGGTCAACGACGCCACCGCCTATGGCACCGGCCAGTTGCCAAAATTCGGCGACGACCTGTTCCGCACGACGGTCGGCTATTGGCTGATCCCGACGGCGGAAGTGCCGCTGACTAATCTGGCGCGCGATCTGATCATCGACGAGAGCGAGTTGCCCTGGCGCATGACTGCGCTGACGTCGTGTTTCCGCTCCGAAGCGGGCGCGGCCGGCCGCGATACGCGAGGCATGATCCGCCAGCATCAGTTCGACAAGGTCGAACTCGTCAGCATCGTTGCGCCGGAGAAGTCGGTGGAAGAGCATGAGCGGATGACCGATGCCGCCGAGACCGTGCTCAAGCGGCTTGGCCTGCCATTCCGCACCATGCTGCTCTGCGCCGGCGATATGGGCGGTGCGGCGCGCAAGACCTATGACATCGAAGTCTGGCTGCCGGGCCAGAATCAGTATCGCGAGATTTCGTCCTGTTCGAATTGCTGGGACTGGCAGGCGCGGCGCATGAACGCCCGCTGCCGTGCGCCGGGTGAGAAGCAGACCCGTTTCGTCCATACGCTCAATGGCTCTGGCCTCGCGGTCGGCCGCACCTTGATCGCGGTGATGGAGAATTACCAGAACGAGGATGGCAGCATCAGCGTGCCGGATGCGTTGCAGCCCTATATGGGCGGTTTGAAGAAGATCGAAAAGGCAAGCTGATCATGCGCATTCTGGTCTCCAACGACGACGGCATTCACGCGCCGGGCCTCAAGGTGTTGGAGAAAATCGCCAAGACCTTGTCGAACGACGTCTGGGTGGTGGCTCCGGAATTCGAGCAATCGGGCGCGTCGCACTCGCTGACGCTGACCCAGCCTTTACGGCTTCGCAAGGTCAACGCACGCAAATTCGCGGTGCGCGGCACGCCGACCGATTGCGTGATGATCGCGATGCACGAGATCTTCAAGGACAAGAAGCCGGATCTGCTGCTGTCGGGGGTCAATCGCGGCGCCAATCTGGGTGAGGACGTGACCTATTCCGGCACCGTGGCCGTGGCGATGGAAGGCACGCTGCTGGGCGTGCCATCGATCGCAATGAGCCAGTGCTTTCAGTATGGCCATCCGGTGAAATGGGCGACTGCCGAATATCATGCGCCGGGGCTGATCAAGAAGCTGCTCAAGGCCGGTTGGCCGAAGGGCATCCTGATCAACATCAATTTCCCCGACGTGGTGGCGGAATCGGTCACCGGCGTGGAGGTCGTCAAGCAGGGCCAGCGCGATCTGACTGATCTTTTGCTGGACGGCCGTGTGGACGCGCGCGGCGTGCCTTATTACTGGATCGGTTTCCGCCGGATGAAGAACAAGGCCAAGCGGCAGACCGACCTGGGCGCCACCGATAGTGGCGCGATCTCGGTCACGCCGCTGCAGCTCGACTTGACTCATACGGCGACCATGAAGGCGCTCAAGTCCGCTCTCTCTTAAGTCGTGGATACCCGCGTCATCCAACTGATCATGGAGCTGCGCCGGCAAGGCATTGCCGATACGCGCGTGCTGGCTGCGCTTGAGCGGGTGCCGCGAGACCGTTTCGTGGCCGATCAGTTCCTCAAGCACGCTTACGACAACATCGCCCTGCCGATCACGCAGGGCCAGACGATCAGCCAGCCTTTTGTCGTCGCCTATATGACCGAGGCGTTGCGGATCGGCGACCGCATGAAGGTGCTGGAGATCGGCACCGGCTCAGGCTACCAGACGGCAGTGCTGGCCAAGCTGTCGCGCCGGGTCTACACCATTGAGCGCTACCGCTCTCTCTTGCAGTCGGCCGAAAAGCGGCTGGCGGATCTCAAGATCACCAACATCACCACCAAACTCGGCGACGGCATCAAGGGCTGGCCCGAGCAGGCGCCCTTCGACCGCATCCTGGTGACGGCCGCGGCCGATCACCGGCCGGACAGCTTGATCGAGCAGTTGTCGCCTGAGGGCGGCATCATGGTGGCGCCGGTCAGCGTGTCGGCGACCGAGCAGGACATCATCCGCTATACCCGGCGTGGCAATGACGTGGAGGAGGAGCGCCTGATCCCAGTCCGCTTCGTACCGCTGCTGCCTGGGATCGCACGCGAAGCGGCAGGCTGACGCGGGAAACCGCGATCCGCCTGCGATTGAGCCCCATGCCGAAGGGGCTTAGACTTCAAGACGATGCGTTGGATTCGTGCGATAGGACAGAGACTGGTCGTGGTGGCCATGGCCGGTGTGCTGGCCGCCTGCGGGCAGCAGGCGCCGGCACCGGTGGTGTTCAACCACCAGGCGGGTTCCCGTCCGTCGCCATCGCCGTCGCGATCGACAGTGGCGACCGCGCCGCTATCGACATCGTCAGCAGCAGCAAGCTCAGTCGCGAGTCGGGCCTCTAATGTCGTGGCCGCACCGCAAATGGTGCCTGGCGTTATAACGGTGCAGCCGGGCGATACGGTCTATGCGCTGTCGCGGCGTTACGACCGGCCGGTGCGCGCCATCATCGACGAGAACGGGCTGCAGCCGCCTTACCTGCTGCAATCGGGACAGCGGATCCGCATCCCGGGCGGCCGCTTTCATACTGTGCAGGCAGGAGAGACGCTCTACAGCATCTCGCGCGCCTATGGCGTGGATCTGTATTCCACAGCGCAGGCCAACGATCTGCAGCCGCCCTACGTGATCGCCGTCGGACAGCAGCTGCGGATCCCGTCTTCCACCGGCTATGCCGTTGCTGCCGCACCGCCGCCGGCGGTTCCGTCCGGACGGAGTGTGGATGTCGAAATTCTGCCCGCACCGGGCAGCGCGCCCGCCGCTCAATCTTCGGCGCCAGCAACGCAGGTTCCGCAGGCGCAGACGCCGCCGTCGAGCCGCAGCCCCGCGCCCGTGCCGAGCGAGGCACCGTCTCAGACAGCGCAGCAAGCACCACAACAGCCGGCAGAGCAGTCAGCACCTCAACAGGAGGCCGCTGCACCGGTTGCGCCAACACCGGCGCCGTCGGCGGCCAGCAAGCCTGAGTCAGACAAGGAAACGGTTCTGCCGCCGCGTTCGGGCCGGACATTCTCCTGGCCGGTGCGCGGCCGCATCCTGTCGACCTTCGGGCCGAAAGCGGACGGGCTGCATAACGACGGCATCAACATCGCCGCTCGCGCTGGCGCGCCGGTGATCGCCGCCGAAAACGGGGTGGTCGTCTATGCCGGCAATGAACTGCGCGGCTTCGGCAATCTGCTTCTGGTGCGCCATGCCGATGGCTGGATCACCGCTTATGCCCATCTCGACAAGATGCTGGTCAAGAAAGGGCAGAAGGTAACCCGCGGCCAGGCGATTGGAACCGTCGGCACCAGCGGCGGCGTGAGCCAGCCGCAGCTTCATTTCGAAATCCGCCGGGGCACCCAGGCGGTCGATCCGGCGAAGTTCCTCTCGGTCGCCTGACGCGCGGCTATTAAGCCGAACTGCGCGGCGTGAGCGGCTTGCCCAGGCGGCCGGCGAGATCCTGAATGAACTGCCAGGCCACGCGGCCGGAGCGGGAGCCGCGGGTCATCGCCCATTCGACGGCTTCGGCGCGGAGCTGCTTCTGATCGATCTTCAGCCCGTAAGTCGCGCAGTAGGCATCCAGCATGGCGAAGTAGTCTTCCTGGCTGCAGGAATGGAAGCCGAGCCAGAGGCCGAAGCGGTCGGAGAGCGAAACCTTCTCCTCGACGGCTTCGCCAGGATTGATGGCCGTCGAGCGCTCGTTTTCCACCATATCGCGGGGCAGCAGATGGCGCCGGTTTGAGGTGGCGTAGAAGATCACGTTGTCGGGCCGGCCTTCAATGCCGCCTTCCAGCACGGCCTTGAGCGACTTGTAATGCTGATCCTCGGCATCGAAAGAGAGATCGTCGCAGAACAGGATGTAGCGACGCTTCGAGGCCCGCAGCAGCTTGAGCAGCTGCGGCAGCGTCGGGATGTCCTCGCGGTGGATCTCCACCAGCGCCAGAGCACGCGCTTTCTTGGCATTGATCGCACCGAGTACCGCTTTGACGAGCGACGACTTGCCCATGCCGCGCGCGCCCCAGAGCAGCGCGTTGTTGGCCGGCAGGCCCTTGGCGAAACGCTGTGTATTGTCGAGCAGGATGTCGCGCACGCGGTCGACGCCGCGCAGCAGCGAAATCGGCACGGCATTGATCACCGGAACGGGTTCCAGCCAGCCCGGTGCCGGGTCGGCATGCCAGACATAGGCGTCGGCGGCCTTGTCGTCGAAGGCAGGCGGCTGCGGCGGCGCAAGGCGCTCCAGGGCGGCGGCGATGCGCGCCAGGGTATCGTTATCCAGAGACGGCGTGGACGTGGCGGCGGAGACGGGGACTTTTTTCTTGGACATTGGTTGCTTCATGCCTGGCGAGGATTAGATCGTCGCCATTCTGAGGGGGCGCTTGCGTTGGCGCAACCTGTAGCGGGACCCCGAGCTTTCCGCCATAATCCGCCGCCTACAAGCCTACCGTTGAGCCGTCCAGGAGGAAATATGTACCCCGAGGTTTCGCTTCACATCGATGGCGCCTGGTGCAAGGGCGCGAGCGGCAAGTTCCTGCCGGTGCTCAATCCTGCTACCGGCGAGGAGATCGGCAAGGTCGCCCATGCCGAGAAGGCCGATCTGGACCGCGCCCTGGCTGCTGCGGACAAGGGCTTCAAGGCCTGGAAGAAGGTTTCGCCGTTCGACCGCTACAAGATCCTGCGCAAGGCGGCGGACATCATCCGCAGCCGCGCCGACGAGATCGGCAAAATCATGACGATGGAGCAGGGCAAGCCCTTCATCGAGGCGAAGGGTGAGACGCTGCTGGCCGGCGACATCATGGACTGGTTCGCCGAGGAAGCGCGCCGCACATACGGCCGCATCGTGCCACCGCGGGCCGAAGGCGTGTATCAGCTCGTCGTGAAGGAGCCGGTCGGTCCGGTCGCCGCGTTCACGCCGTGGAACTTCCCGATCAACCAGGCGGTCCGCAAATGCTCGGCGGCTCTGGCTGCGGGCTGCTCGATCATCCTTAAAGGTCCGGAAGAGACGCCGGCCTCCTGTGCAGCTCTGGTGCAGGCCTATCTCGATGCCGGCGTGCCAGCTGGCGTAATCCAGCTGGTCTACGGCATTCCGTCCGAGATTTCGGAATATCTGATCCCGCATCCGGTGATCCGTAAGATCACCTTCACGGGCTCGACCCCGGTGGGCAAGCATCTCGCCATGCTGGCGGGCCAGCACATGAAGCGCATCACCATGGAGCTCGGCGGCCACGCTCCGGCCATCGTGTTCGAGGATGCCGATGTGGACACTGCCGTGAAGGTGCTGTCGGCCAACAAGTTCCGCAATGCCGGCCAGGTCTGCGTCTCGCCGACGCGCTTCCTGGTCCATGAGTCGGTCTATGGCAAGTTCGTTGAAGGCTTCACGGCTTTCGCCAAGTCCCTCAAGGTCGGTGACGGCCTCGACAAGGATACCCGCATGGGGCCGCTGGCCAACGACCGCCGCGTGCAGGCAATGGAGATGTTCGTCGCCGATGCCGTGAGCAAGGGCGCGAAGATCGAGACCGGCGGCAAGCGCATCGGCAACAAGGGCAACTTCTTCGAGCCGACGGTGCTGACCAACATCACCACCGACATGCGCATCATGAACGAAGAGCCGTTCGGCCCGCTGGCGCCGATCATGCCCTTCTCAAAGTTCGACGAGGTGGTGGAAGAGGCGAACCGCCTGCCGTTCGGCCTAGCCGCTTATGCCTATACCAAGTCCGCAAAGACGGCCGCCGCCATCGGCGCCGCGTTCGAAAGCGGCATGGTCTCGATCAACCACCATGGCCTGGCCCTGCCAGAAGTACCGTTCGGCGGCATCAAGGATTCAGGCTATGGATCGGAAGGGGGGGCGGAGGCCATCGAGGCTTATCTGAACACCAAGTTCATCACCCAGGTCGGCCTCTGAGGCAGCCTGAAAAAGAACAGTGGAAAAGGGGCTTCGGCCCCTTTTCTCGTATCTGCGATCAACGGATCAGGGTGAGCGCGACGCCAGCCAAAGCGCAGCCACCCAGCAGCCACATCAGGCCAACATGAAACCGCAGCACGGCGATCAGCGCTGCAGCGGCGAGGGCTGCCATGGCCGGATCGATGCTGCTCCAGACGGGAATGTCCCAGGTCCAGCCGCCCCAGGATAACGGCCGCATCTCGCGGAAGACCGCATGCAGGCCGAACCACAGGGCAAGGTTGAGGATCACGCCGACAACGGCGGCAGTAATCGCCGCCAGGCCATGGGCGAAGGCTTTCACGTTGCGGGCCCGCTCGATGTAAGGCGCACCGAGGAAAATCCACAGGAAGCAGGGTACGAAGGTGACCCAGGTCGCCATCACACCGCCCAGCAGGCCGCCGAGGACGGGATCGACGCCGCCTTGGCGAAAGCCCGCCAAATAGCCGACGAAGGTCAGCACCAGGATGAGCGGGCCCGGCGTGGTTTCGGCAAGACCAAGGCCGTGCAGCATCTCGTCCGGGCCGAGCCAGCCGTAAAAATCGACGGCCTGCTGCGCGACATAGGCGAGCACGGCATAGGCACCGCCGAAGGTGACCACTGCCATCTCGCTGAAAAAGACGCTGATCTGGCTGAAGGCGTGGCTGCCGCCGAGCGTGATGTAAAGAAAGACAATCGGACCCAACCAGAGTGCGCCGAAGATCACCAGAACCATCAGGCTGCGCTGCCAGCTCGGTGCGACGGAAGGCAGAACATCACCATCCCGATGGCTGGGGCCTGGTATGATCCAGTCTTCGCGCAGGCGCCCGACTGCCCAGCCGATGACCGCCGCACCAAATACGATCAGTGGAAAGGGAATCTGTAAAACATAGATGCCGATGAAGGCTGCCGCACCGAGTCCAAGCAGGAAACCGGTTTGGATCGCGCGCTTCGCGATGCGATGCACTGCTTCGATAACGATGGCCAGTACCGCAGCCTGCAGGCCAAAGAACAATCCCTCAATCACTGGTATTTCGCGCCACAGCGCATAGACGGTGCTCAGTCCAAGCATCACCAGCAGGCCCGGAAGGATGAACAGCAATCCAGCTGCCAGGCCTCCGGCCCAGCGATGCAGCAGCCAGCCAATATAGGTGGCTAGCTGCTGCGCCTCCGGGCCAGGCAGCAGCATGCAGAAATTCAGCGCGTGCAAAAACTGCGGCTCGCTGACCCACTTCTTTTCGTCGACCACGATCCTGTGCATCATCGCGATCTGTCCGGCGGGCCCGCCGAAACTGAGCAGGCCGATCTTCAGCCAGACGCCGAAAGCCTCGCCGAAACCCGGGTGCGGTCTGCTTTCATGCTGATCCATTCTGATCCCACCCGTATCAAGCATTTCGGCGGCCAGCCATGCTGTTCAATCTGGGCACGGGCGCGCCATGCGCGACAGGCATCGGCGATCAGCATGCCACGTCAATATTTTATCATCATTCTGCATGATATCAGACAGGCCGCGCGATACCACGTACAAGACCTGAGATGACAGAGAAGTCATGGCGGGAGATCGCCAGGGAGATCGCGGGTGAACGCTGGCGATGCCGGGCAGGCTCGCGATGTCGGTGTTGCTCCTGGCGGCGAGAAGAGGCGGGGTATCGTCGAGCTGCATCAGGCGGACGGGATAGCCGGGTTCGCCCCCGGTGATGAGGGCGGCCTTGGCCCTGCGCAGCGAGCTCATTCCCGGTCGATAGTCTCCAGTAATTCTGCGTTTCGCGCCAGTGCGCTTGGCCATGCCGGACAGCGCTTCAACGGCCCTCGCGGCGCTGCCGTAATAGCGGACAAGGTTATGGATGGTGATCGGGCCGATATTCTTGCTGCGGATCAGCCGCAGCCAGCTGCGTTTCTCTGCCTCACTGAGGCGTCGCGGCCTGATCTTCACTCGTCTTCTTCTTACCGATCTTGGGTTCCTCGCCGCGCAGCAGGCGGGCGATATTCTCATGATGCCGGATGTAGACCAGCACGGTCATCGCACCGGCCAGTTCAGCGACCTGCGGCGACACGAAAAACCAGGTGAAAACCGGCGTCGCCAAGGCGGCCATCAATGCCGCCAGTGACGAGTAGCGGAAGATCACGGCAACTGCCAGCCAGGTGGCACAGGCGAAGAGGCCAGCCGGCCAGGCCGCGCCCAGCAGCACGCCGAGATAAGTGGCGACGCCCTTGCCGCCTTTGAATTTGAGCCAGACCGGGAAAAGGTGGCCGATGAAGGCAGCGAAAGCCGCCGACACCATGATGTCCGGACCATACATGCCGCCCAGCAAAGCCGCAGCCGCTCCCTTGCCGCCATCCAGCAGCAGGGTCAGCGCGGCGAGATCCTTGCGGCCAGTGCGCAGCACATTGGTAGCGCCAATATTGCCCGAGCCGATCTGGCGGATATCGCCAAGACCGCTCAGCTTGGTCAGCACCAGGCCGAAGGGGATCGAGCCGAGAATGTACCCCAGCACAATGGCGGCAAGGTAATAGGGTGCATCCATCGACCAGGAAGCCGGATCAGGCATGCTCAGCCCTCCCGCTTGCGCTGGAAGACGGTTTCGCCGCCGACCACGGTGCGCAGCGCATGGCCCTGCACGCGGCGGCCGTCATAGGGCGAGTTCTTGGCTTTGGAACGGAATTTCTTTTCGTCTACGCGCCAAGGCGTATCGAGGTCGAAAACCAGCAGATCGGCCGGCGCGCCCGGCGCGAGGCGGCCGCTTTCGAGCTTCAAGAGCTTGGCCGGATTACAGGTAAGGCAAGCCAGCAGTTTCAGCAGCGGAACCGAGCCGTTGTGATAAAGCTCCAACGTCAGCGGCAGCAGCGTTTCCAGTCCGATGATGCCGAACTCGGCTTGCGCAAAGGGCAGGCGCTTGCTTTCCGGATCCTGCGGCGCATGAGCGGACGAGATCACATCGATGGTGCCATCGGCGATCGCGTCCACCACCGCCTTGCGGTCTTCCTCGACGCGCAGCGGCGGCTTGACCTTTGCGAAGGTGCGATAGTCGCCAACATCGTATTCGTTGAGCGAGAAGTTATGCGGCGCAGCGCCGGCGGTGATGCGCAGGCCGCGCAGCTTGGCGCGGCGCACGGCATCGAAGGAGTCGCGGGTCGACAGATGCGAGGCATGCAGCCGCCCATTAGTGACTTCCAGCAGGCGGATATCGCGCTCCAGCAGGATCGTTTCGGCAATCGCCGGAATGCCGGCGAGGCCAAGCCGCGCGGCGACTTCGCCTTCATTCATCACGCCGCCTTTGGCCAGGGACGGTTCTTCGCAGTGCTGCATCAGCAGCAGGTCGAAGGTGCTGGCATAGGACAGCGCGCGGCGCATCAGCCGGGCATTGGCAATGGCCCGGTCGCCATCGGTGAAGGCAACGGCACCGGCCTGGGCCAGCAGACCCAGTTCGGTCATTTCCTCGCCCTTGGTGCCGCGCGTGACAGCCGCAGCAGGCAGAACGCGGACCACAGCCGTATCGGCCGCGCGCCGAGCGATGAATTCCACCAGTGCGACCTCGTCGATGACGGGATCGGTATTCGGCATCGCCACCACGCTGGTGATACCGCCAGCCGCAGCCGCGCGTGCGCCGGTGGCAATCGTTTCCTGATGCTCTGCACCCGGCTCGCGCAGCCAGACATGCATGTCGATCAGGCCGGGGCAGAGGCAATGGCCCTGGCAGTCGATGATTTCGGTATCGCCGGCAAAGCTGCTGCTGGTGGCGAGCTTGGGGCCGAGATCGACGATGCGATCACCTTCGGTCAGCAAAGCGCCTTTGACGTCGAGCCCGGTGGCGGGGTCGAGCAGGCGCGCGTTGGTATAGAGCTTGCGGCGGCGAGCCATGATGGTTTCTCGTTCTTCGCCTACATACCGGGCGGCGTTGTGCCGCGCCAGTTCGGCAAGTGCTGAGCCAGCAATTCCAGACAGGCCATGCGGACGGCGACGCCCATCTCGACCTGCTCGTGAATCACGCTGCGATGAATATCGTCGGCCACCTCGGTGTCGATCTCGATGCCGCGGTTCATCGGGCCAGGATGCATGATCAGGGCGTCGGACTTCGCGAAGCTGAGCTTGTCGTGGTCCAGGCCGTAGAAATGGAAATACTCGCGGGTCGACGGCACGAAGGAGCCGTGGAAGCGTTCCATCTGCAGACGCAGCATCATCACGATGTCGACGTCAGTCAGGCCTTTGCGCATGTCGTGATAGATTTCGACGCCCATCCGCTCAGCATAGGCCGGCAGCAGGGTGGGCGGCGCAATCAGGCGCACACGCGCACCCATGGTATTGAGCAGGTGGATGTTCGAGCGGGCGACACGGCTATGCAGAATGTCGCCGCAGATGGCGACCAGCAGGCCTTCCAGTCTGCCCTTGCGGCGACGGATCGTCAGAGCATCGAGCAGCGCCTGGGTCGGATGCTCGTGGCTGCCGTCGCCACCATTGATGACGCCGCAGCCGACTTTCTGGGCCAGCAGCGCGACGGCGCCGGAATCCTGATGCCGCACCACCAGCAGGTCGGGATGCATGGCGTTCAGAGTGATCGCGGTGTCGATCAGCGTCTCGCCCTTCTTCACCGAAGAGGTCGCGACCGACATGTTGATGACATCGGCGCCCAGCCGCTTGCCTGCCAGCTCGAAGGAGGTGCGGGTGCGGGTGGAATTCTCGAAGAAGAGGTTGATGATAGTCCGGCCCCGCAGGGAGCTCTGTTTCTTCTCAACAGCCCGGTTCAGCTCGACATACCGGTCGGAATGATCCAGCAGGACCTGGATATCCTGAGCGGAAAGACCTTCAATACCAAGGAGATGGCGGTGGGGAAAGGTGGCCGTTGGCCGGGGGGCGGCCGGATCGGCGGGATTGGCACGACTCGCAGACATCGACGAATCACATTACACGTCGAGGCTGGCGGCAGCAATCAAAGCGTTAATATTTTTCTGCTTTTCTGACGGCCATCATGGATCAGTATCGCCAGAATCAGGTCGACCTTGCTGCCGGCGCCGATACGGCGGGCGAGGTCGTGCGGCTGCTTCAGGTGCTGAACAGCCGCGCCCAGGAAGCGCAGCGCAGCACCAGCCTGATGTACGAGCAGGCGACAATGCTGCCCTTCGCCGACTATGCCGACAGCTTCAGGCGGGTGCAGGAATTCCTGTCCTTCTGCGATGTCATCGAGGCCAAGCTGGAAGAGCTGCCGGCGGTGACGCGTGAGCCCATTCTCCATGAGGTGACCGCGGTGAAGATCCGCGCCTTTCATGCCCTGCTGCGGGGAATGGGCGCTTATCTGACGGTGCTGGAGCGCAGGGGCATGATCAATTTCTTCGCCCAGGCGGTGTTCCTGATGCAACAGGATGTGATCCAGAATTTCCGGGAGCATACGCTGCCGAACCTGCCGCCCAGGCAGGTGCCGCAGCAGATGAAGGAACTCCTCGACGAAATCCCTCAGCGTTTGAAACGGCTGCTCGACCGCTGCGTTGACGTTCCCGACTTCCGGTTCAGTTCATGACCGTGCTGAAACCGGAAACCTTGCAGCGGCTACAATCCGCGCTGGAGGCCCATCGTCAAGGCCGCCTGCCGGAGGCCGAGCGGGGCTATCGCGCCGTGCTGGCGCAGGCGCCGGAAACGCTGGATGCCTCCAACCTGCTTGGGCGCCTGCTGGTGCAGACGGGACGGGCTTCGGAGGCCGTCGCAACCTTGCGCCGTGCCGTCGATCTGGCGCCCAAGCAGGCGGGCTTGTGGCTGAGCTATGCCGAAGCGTTGCTGGGTGCGGGGCAGGTCGAGCAGGCGCGCCAGGCAGTCGAAACCGCCCGCCGTCTTTCCCCGCGCGATGTGAATGTCCTGTTTCTTTGGGCGGAGACGCAGCGTATCGCCGGAGCCTGGGAGACCGCGGCGACCGGGTTTCGTCAGGCTCTGGCGTTGCAGCCGAAGCATGCGGCCTCCTGGCTGCAACTGGCGACCTGCCTGCGCGCCTTGAATGATCTGCCCGGCGCGATAGCGGCGGCCGAACAGGCGTTGGCGCATGCCCCACAGGCGCCGGAATGCCACAACAACCTCGGCAGCCTGCTGGCGGCGAAAGGCGATCATGGTGGCGCGATTGCCGCATTCGATCAGGCGCTCAAACTGCGCGTGGATTATCCCGCCGCCTTGATCAACAAGGCTTCAAGCCTGGGGGAAAGCGACCGTCTGGATGAGGCTTTGCCCTTGGCCGAACGCGCGGTGCAGCTCACGCAGGGCCATGCCGATGCCTGGGCCTGCCTGGGCCAGATCCGCCATGCGCAGGGACAGCTCGATCTCGCGCAGACGGCTTATCGCGAAGCGCTGTCGCGCCGGCCGCAGGATCCGGAAACCCAGTGGAACTTTGCCCTGGCAGCTTTGGCGCGCGGGGATTTCGCTGCCGGATGGCCGGCCTTCGCCTGGCGCTGGCGCAAGGCCGAGCCGCCTTTGCCGCGGCGCAACTGGCCCTGGCCGCGTTTTCAGAACGGCGGCAGCCCGAAACGCCTGCTGCTCTGGGGCGAGCAGGGGCTGGATGACCGGCTGCTGTTCCTGCAGTATCTGCCGCCGCTGCTGGAAGCGGCGTCGGTCATGCTGGAAACCGATCCTCGCCTGATCCCGCTGCTGCGCCGCAGCTTCCCGACGCTGTCCTTCACCGAGGAAAAAACGCAGGCCGATCTGGCATTGATGAATGAAGCCTTCGATGCCCATCTGCCGCTTGGGGATTTGCCGCAGGCAGCGCCGCCTGGACAAGCCTATCTGCTAGCCGACGCCGAGCGTGCAGCGGGCCTGCGTCAGGAATATCTGGCCGGCGGAAAGGTGCGGCTGATCGGCCTGTCCTGGCGCAGCGCCAATCCCGCCATTGGCGCGGGGAAATCGCTGCGGCCCGAGGATCTGGCGCCTTTGGCGGCAATCCTCGATTGCCGCTTCGTCTGCCTGCAATATGGCGCAACCGAGGACGAGCATGCGCAGTTCAGGGCGCTCTTCGGCGACCGCTTTATCGTCGATGACCGGATCGATGCGAAGAACGATCTCGATGCCTTGGCGGCGCAGATTGCGGCTCTCGACCTCGTCATTACCGTGTCGAATGTCACGGCTCATCTGGCCGGTGCGCTGGGGCGGCCGGTCTGGACATTGGCGCCCGCAGGCAAAAGCCTATTCTTCTATCTGATGGCGGCAGGCGAGACGACGCCGTGGTATCCGACCATGCGGATCTTCCGCAGCCCCGCCCCGGGTTCCTGGCGGGTGCCGGTGCACGCCGTGGCAAAAAGACTGGAATCGCTGGCAAATTAGTTTTCAAGGTGATAGCAAGAGGCCCCGCTGCCGCATCGTCGGCCTAGTTTTCCCAGGCCTTGTGCTTTAACTGTTAAGCCTATGACCCATAAAAGCTATTACATCACGACGCCGATCTATTACGTAAACGACAAGCCGCATATCGGGCATGCCTACACCTCGCTGGCTTGCGACGTGCTGGCGCGCTTCAAGCGGCTGGACGGTTATGACGTGATGTTCCTGACCGGCACCGACGAGCACGGACAGAAGGTGGAGAAGTCCGCCGACGCGGCCGGCACCGATCCTAAAAGCTTCTGCGACCGCGTCAGCCAGACCTTCCGCGATCTCGCAAAGGCGATGAACTTCTCCAACGACGACTTCATCCGCACCACCGAGCCGCGCCATGTGAAGGCCGTGCAGGCGCTGTGGCAGAAGCTGATCGCCTCGGGCAACATCTATCTCGACAAATATGCCGGCTGGTATGCCGTGCGCGACGAGGCCTTCTATCAGGAAGACGAGCTGCAGGAAGGCCCCAACGGCCAGAAGCTGGCGCCCAGCGGCGCGCCGGTGGAGTGGGTGGAGGAGCCATCGTATTTCTTCAAGCTGTCGGCCTGGCAGGACCGGCTGCTGAAATTCTATGAGGACAATCCCGGCTTCATCCTGCCGGCCAGCCGCCGCAACGAGGTGATCAGCTTCGTCAAAGGCGGCCTGAAGGATCTGTCGGTCTCGCGCACCACCTTCAAATGGGGCATTCCGGTGCCGGGCGACGAGGCGCATGTGATGTATGTCTGGCTTGATGCGCTGACCAACTACATCACGGCAGCGGGTTATCCGGATACCGGCAGCGAGAAATACCAGCGTTTCTGGCCTGCCGATCTGCACATGGTGGGCAAGGACATCCTGCGCTTCCACGCGGTCTACTGGCCGGCCTTCCTGATGGCTGCCGATCTGGAGCCGCCGAAGCGCGTCTTCGCCCATGGCTGGTGGACCAATGAAGGCCAGAAGATTTCCAAGTCGCTGGGCAATGTCATCGATCCGCTGAAGCTAGTTGAGGAATACGGTCTGGACCAGACGCGTTATTTCCTGATGCGGGAAGTGCCGTTCGGCAATGACGGCGATTTCCGCAAATCGGCGATCATCGGCCGCATCAACAGCGAACTGGCCAATGGCTTCGGTAATCTGGCGCAGCGCACGCTGTCGTTCTGCGCGAAGAACACCAACGCCTCGGTGCCGACGCCCGGCGCGCTGAGCGGGGCCGACGAGGCGCTGCTGGCGCAGGCGGACAGCCTGGTCGATCGCATGCGCAAGGCGCTCGACGAGCAGGCGATCCATGTCGCGCTGCAGGAATGGTTCGACCTGGTCGACGCTGCCAACAAGTATATCGACGTCGAAGCACCGTGGACCCTGCGCAAGACCGATCCCGCCCGCATGCAGACGGTGCTGTGGACCCTGCTGGAGGCGATCCGGCAATTGGCGATCCTCGCGCAGCCCTTCGTGCCGGCATCGGCCGCGAAGATGCTGGATCAGCTGGCCGTGTCTGAAGCCGCGCGCAGCTTCGCCCATCTGGGCGAGCTTGGCCGACTGCGAGCCGGCACGCCGCTGCCGCCGCCGCAGGGTGTCTTCCCGCGACATGTGGAAGCCGTGGCGGAGGGCTGAAGATGGCGGTGCTGATCGACAGCCATTGCCACCTCGATTTCGAGGATTTCGCTGCCGAGCGCGATGCCGTCATTGAGCGGGCACGGCAGGCAGGCGTTGGTCTGATGCTGACCATTTCGACGCGGCTGGATCAGTTCGACCGCGTGCTGGACGTGGCTGAGTCCTATCCGGATGTCTATTGCACGGTCGGCATCCATCCGCATGAGGCCAGCGAATATGTCGATGTCGATGCGGCGAAGCTGATCGAGCTGACCAGGCATCCCAAGGTGGTCGGCATCGGCGAGACGGGTCTTGATTATTTCTACGAGCATAGCGACCGGGAATCGCAGAAGCGCTGTTTCCTGGCGCATATCGCGGCGGCGCGCGAAACCGGCCTTCCCATCGTGATCCATACCCGCGATGCCGATGAGGATACGGCGGCGATCCTGGAAGCGGAGATGGCCAAGGGGAAGTTCAAGGGCCTGCTGCATTGCTTCTCGTCCGGGCACGGCCTGGCCGAGCTGGCGGTGAAGCACGGGATGATGGTCTCCTTCTCCGGCATCCTGACCTTCAACAAGGCGCGCAATGTGCAGGATTCTGCGCAGGCTCTGCCGCTGGAAAACCTTTTGGTTGAGACCGATGCGCCGTATCTGGCACCGGTACCGCTGCGCGGCAAGCGCAACGAGCCATCCTATGTTGTGCATACCGCGGCCTTCCTGGCAAAGCTGAAGAATGTCGGCATCGCTGAAATCACTGAGCGAACGACCGAGAATTTCCTCCGCCTGTTCGACAAGGTACCCCGCGACGCCGTTGCGGATCGGAGGGCTGCTTGAGCAGTCGGACGGAGTAGGCGGCCGATGAAGGCGATCATCCTGGGCTGCGGCGCGTCGCCCGGCGTTCCCCGCATCGATGGCGAATGGGGCGATTGCGATCCCGCCGAGCCGAAGAACCGGCGCAGCCGCAGCTCGATCCTGGTCGAAGATGGCGGCAGCCGCGTGCTGGTCGATACCAGCCCCGATCTGCGCAACCAGCTCATCGCCAATGGCATCACCTCGATCGATGCGGTTGTGTGGTCGCATGACCATGCCGACCAGACGCATGGGATCGACGATATCCGCTTCCTTGCCTATGCGGCGAAGAAGCGCATGCCGGCCTATGCCGATGCGTTCACCTCCGAGCGGCTGAAGCGGAAATTCGGCTATTGCTTTGAGAAAAGCAGCGATGGCTATCCGCCCATCATCGACCTGCAACTGATCGACGGGCCTTTCCAGGTCGGCGCGCTCGACATCCTGCCGATCCGTCAGAAGCACGGGAATATCACATCCCTGGGCTTCCGCTTCGGCGATCTGGCCTATTCCAACGATGTCGTCAGCCTGGATGAAGAGGCATTCGCGGCGCTTGCCGGCATCAAGGTCTGGATCGTCGATGCGCTGCGCTACACGCCGCATCCGTCGCACAGCCATCTGGCGCAGACCCTGGAATGGATCGCCCGGGTGAAGCCGGAACGCGCCATCCTAACCAACATGACCATCGATCTCGATTACAACAGATTGAAAGCGGAACTGCCGCCGGGTGTCGAGCCGGCCTATGACGGCATGGTGATCGAATGCTGAAGTCGATCTGGGCGGTTGCCCAGAAAGGCGCCGCCGGCATGCTGAATCAATCCATCGGCCTCGCCGAGGCGCTGTTTGCGGAAGGTGGATTTGGCCTGCCGCAGGTTTTCGAGATCGAATTCCGCCGCCCTTACACTTGGCTGCCGATGCATCCTGCCTTTGCTAGCCTGAAGATGGTGGCGCCGGACAGCGCCCCCGAATTCAAGCCGCCATGGCCGGATGTGCTAATCACCTGCGGCCGAAAATCGGCGATGCTGGCGATGGCGGTGCGTAAGGCCAGCAAGGGGCACACGATCACCATCCATATCCAGAACCCGCGCAGCAATCCGAAATACTGGGATCTGGTGATCGTGCCGGAACACGATCGTATGCGCGGTCGCAACGTGATTGTCTCGCAAGGTGCGCTGCATCGCCTGACCGATCAGAAACTGCGCAACGGCGCCGAGGCGATCCGTCTGGAATATGCGCATATTCCCCGCCCGCGCGTCGCCGTGCTGGTCGGCGGCAATAACCGCTATTACACGCTGGATGAAGAATGGATGCGCGATTTCACCGCGCAGCTTCGTCAGATGGTGCAGCGATCCGGCTGCGGTATTCTCGCCACCATCTCACGGCGCACGGGCGAAGCGGAAGCCAACCTGCTGCGCGGCGCGCTTGCCAGCCTTCCTGCCGCCTTGTGGGACGGGAAGGGACCCAATCCCTATTTCGGGTTCCTGGGGCTGGCGGACGCCATCGTGGTGACAGGCGATTCCGTCTCGATGGTTTCCGAAGCTTGTTTTACCCGCAAGCCCGTGATGGTCGCCAAGCTGCCCGGCCGCTCGAAGCGCTTCGATGCGTTTTACGAAAGCCTGCTGCAGCGGGGACTGATCCAATGGTTCGACGGCCGGCTGCTGCAATGGGATAACGGCCGCCTGGACGAAACCGCGCGTATCGTCGCAGAAGTCCGCCAGCGCTTCGACTGGTCATAAAGGCTGTTATTTTATAACGCGCGACCGCTTGACGCCTTTATTTTGCGATCAGTTCTCATTATTAATATCGCAGCCCTCAGACTTCAGCCGCACGCAGAGGCGGTGCCATCGGAGCAACCTATTGATGCAACACGAATTTTCGTTTGCCGCGCTGATACTGAACGCGGACCCCATCGTACAGACCGTGATGGCGCTGCTGGTACTGGCGTCGGTCGCCTGCTGGGCCATCGTGTTCGAGAAGCTGGGGAAGTTCCGCCGGTTGCGCAAGGCGGCTGCCGCTTTCGAGGCCGCTGTGAAGGCCGACGCTCTGGTCGCTGGCGACAAGCAGCATGACGATATCCAGGGTCATATCCTGGCCGCCGCCGCGCGCGAGAAGCGTGAGGGTTTTGAACCGGGGGAAACCCGCACCGAATTCCGTAGTCGGCTGGAGGCCGCCATGCGTCAGGCCATGGCGCAGCAATTGCGCAGGGTCGAACCCGGCCTGCCGTTTCTCGCCACGGTCGGCTCGGCCGCGCCCTTTGTTGGTCTGTTCGGCACTGTCTGGGGCATCATGAACAGCTTCACCGCCATTGCCGGTTCGAACGACACCAGCCTGGCCGTGGTCGCACCTGGCATCGCCGAAGCGCTGTTCGCTACCGCGCTCGGCCTTGTAGCCGCCATTCCTGCCGTCATCGCCTATAACAAGCTGAGCACCGATCTTGGCCGTCTGGCGCAGCGCTTCAACGCCGCCATCACTGAGGCGGCCCGGCAATTCGCGCGCGGCACGATGCATGCGGCGCGCAGTCATGCCGATGCCGGCCAATAGAGAAGGGGTCAGTCATGGCGATAGCTCCCCTCGGCGGCGGCGACAACTTCGATAGCGATTTCTCCGGCTACAAGCCGCTGTCCGACATCAACGTGACGCCTTTCGTGGACGTCATGCTGGTGCTGCTGATCATCTTCATGGTGGCTGCGCCGCTGATGATGGTCGGCGTGCCGCTGCAATTGCCGAAGACCAGCGCGGCCAAGGTGGCGCCGCCGAAGGAGCCGCTGGTGATCAGCATCGACAAGGACGGCAAACTGTTCATCCGCAAGGATGCTGTCGCTGAGGAAGAACTGGTGGCCCGGCTGGCTGAGATCCACGCCGCGGAGCCAGACTCCGTGGTGTATGTCCGTGGCGACAAGACGCTGGAATACGGCCGCATCATGCAGGTGATGGGGCTGGTGGGGCAGGCTGGCTACGGCAAGATTTCCCTCGTCGCCGAAGGGGCGCAGTCTCCGGCGACAGCAGCGGCGGCTGCGCCCGCGCAGTAACGCCATGCGACGCGCTTCCTCCTGGGCAGTCTCGCTCTTCGCGCATGGTGGCGTGGCCGCCGTGCTGCTGATCGGCGTGCCCTGGCCGGAACCGCCAGGTGCAGTCGATCAGGGACTGCAGAGCATCGAGATTTCGCTGGCTGCAGGCGGCATTCCGAGCATGCCCGAGCCGTCACCGCCGCCGCCTGAGCCTGAGAAGGTTGTCGAGAAGCCTGTTGAGCCGCCGCCGGCACCGGAGCCCGAGCCGGTGAAGGCGCCAGACGTGGTGGAATCCCTCTCCACGCAGCCGGATATCGAGGAAGCGCCGAAGCCCAAGCCGAAACCAGTCGCGGATGCACCGCGCCGTCCGCAGCCGCCGAAGCCAAAGGAGGTTGTGAAGGCACCTGAGCCTGCGCCTCAGCCACAGCCGCAACCGCAGGAACAGCAAGTGGCCGTCGCGCCATCACCTGTGCCGCCGTCGCAGAGCCAATTGGGGCAGCGGCCGGCGCCGAATAGCGGCAACGGAGCGGCTGCGACCAGCGGTGGCAATCCCGGCGCCGAGGCAGATTACTTCGCCAAGCTGCTGGCCTGGCTGGAGCGGCATAAGGAATATCCGCGCCGCGCCCAGATGCGGCGTATCGAAGGCGTGACCCATCTGCGCTTTACCATCGACGGGCAGGGGCATGTTCTGCGCTACAACATCGAGCGCAGCTCGGGCCATGCATCCTTGGATGAAGCCGTCGAGCGGATGATCAAGAAGGCCGAGCCGCTGCCGGCGATACCGGCGGTCATCGGGAAGGATCGGCTTGAACTGGTCGTGCCGGTGCAGTTCCTGCTGAAATAAGAATAGCTAGTAGAGGAAAACTCGATGTTTAAACCGCTTGCCGTACTTCTTCTGGCTGCCGCGCTGCTCATGGCGCCGCGGGCCGAGGCCGCTGCCAGCGATGCCACAAAGCAAGCGGTGCTGAAGACCTATGCCGATATCGCGCAGGCGATGTATGAGGATTCCCTGCAGGGCGCACGCAATCTGCACAAGGCCGTCGCGGCACTGATTGCGAAACCGTCTGAGGCGACCATGAAGGCGGCGCGCGAAGCCTGGCTGGCCGCACGCATTCCCTATCAGCAGACCGAGGTTTACCGCTTCGGCAATGCGATCGTCGATGACTGGGAAGGGCGCGTGAATGCCTGGCCGCTGGACGAGGGCCTGATCGATTACGTCGACACCTCCAGCTATGGCGAGGAGTCGGACGAAAACCCACTTTATACCGCCAACATCATCGCCAACACGCAGATCAAATTCGGCGGCAAGACTTTGGACGCCAGCAAGATCGACTGGAAGCTGCTGCGCAAGCTGCATGAAGTCGGCGGCGTCGAAGCCAATGTCGCCACCGGCTATCACGCCATCGAATTCCTGCTCTGGGGGCAGGATCTGAACGGTACTGAAGCGGGCGCCGGCAATCGCCCCTGGACCGATTATGCCAAGGATGGCTGCACCAACGGCAATTGCGACCGCCGCGCTCAGTATCTGGCGGTGGCGACGCAGCTGCTGGTCGACGATCTGGCTTGGATGGCCAAGCAATGGCAGCCTGGCGGCGATGCCCGCAAGGCGCTGACGGAGAAGGGCGTCGATGCCGGCATCGGCACGATCCTTACCGGCATTGGCAGCTTGTCCTACGGCGAGCTGGCGGGCGAGCGGATGAAGCTCGGCCTGCTGCTGAACGATCCAGAGGAGGAGCATGACTGCTTCTCGGACAACACCCACAACTCGCATTACTACAACGTCGTGGGCATGCTCGCGGTCTATAACGGCGAGTACAAGCGCACCAACGGCGCTGTGGTGAAGGGGCCGGGCCTGTCGCAGGTCGTGCGCGAATCTTCGCCCGAACTCGACCGCGAGATGCTGGCCAAGCTGAACGCAACGCTGGAAGCGATGACGGCGCTGAAGCAGCGCGCCGAAAGCAAGGAAGCTTATGACCAGATGATCGGGGCGGGTAATGCTGAGGGCAATGCCATTGTGCAGGCCGCCATCGACCGTCTGACCGATCAGACGCGGACGCTGGAGCGTGTGGTCGCCAGCCTCGATCTGAAGGCGGTTGAGTTCGAAGGCTCCGACAGCCTCGATGCGCCGGAGAAAGTCGGTAAGAAGTAAGTGTCTTCAAGCCGGGTAGCTCGCTGCCCGGCTGACTTGTATTGGCATCCCGAATGGCCCTGTGGACTCGTTCATCGATCCGCGCCGTCTGCGTCGTCATCGCGGTGACGATTGCCTGCGGCGCCTATGCGAGCGACAGGCGACCGGGCGGAGCGGCAACCTCCTTCAAGCCAAACAATTCTTCTGCCTTCTCTCATCCCTCAGCCAATATGAGTTTCGAGCGGCAACTCGATTTCAAGGTTGGCGACGGTATTTTCCGCAAATTGTGGGTTTCCGCGCCCAGTTCGACCAAATCGTCGGACGGCCTGGGGCCGCTTTATAACGCCCGCAGCTGCCAATCCTGCCATCTGAAGGATGGCCGCGGCCGGCCACCTGCTGCGGGTGAGGAGGCGGTCTCCCTGTTTCTAAGGCTGAGCATTCCGCCGCAAGACAAAGCCCAGCGCGACTTGCTGGACAGGCTTCAAGGCAGCGCCATTCCGGAACCGACTTACGGCCTGCAACTGCAGACGTTTTCTGTTCAGGGCCTGCATGCCGAAGGCCGGATGGAGGTCAGATACGAAGATCTGCCGGTGCGGTTGGCCGATGGCGAGGAGGTCGTCCTGCGCAAGCCCAGCTATCGGATCACTGGTCTGAATTACGGGCCGCTGCATCCGCAGACCATGCTGTCGCCACGTGTGGCGCCGCCGATGATCGGCCTCGGCTTGCTGGAGATGATCCCGGAAGCCGACATCATGGCGCTGGCCGATCCGGAAGATCTCAATGGCGACGGCATCGCGGGGAAAGCGAATGCAGTCTGGAGCGCGGAGCATAACCGTCCCATGCTGGGCCGGTTCGGCTGGAAGGCAGGCATCGCAACCATTGCGGATCAAACCGCCAGCGCCTTTGCGGCTGATCTCGGCTTGTCCAGCTATCTGGCGCCAGCCGCTTCACGTGGCGAGTGCACACCGACACAGACTGCATGCCTTGCTGCGCCGGTGGGCGATGATCCGGCGGAGAAGGTCGAAGTGCCGCGCAGGATGTTCGATCTGGTCGTCTTCTATGCGCGCAATCTCGCGGTGCCGGCGCGGCGCGATGCCGATCATCCCGCCGTGCAGCGCGGCGAGCGGCTCTTCGCCGATGCAGGCTGCGGCCATTGCCACCGGCCGAGTTTCGTCACCGGGCAGGATGCGGCGAAGCCGGAGCAATCTGGGCAGGAAATCTGGCCTTACACCGATCTGCTGCTGCATGATATGGGCGAGGGGCTGGCCGATGGCCGTCCTGAGGGCCTTGCGAATGGCCGGCAATGGCGGACGGCGCCCCTATGGGGTGTTGGTCTGACCGAGATTGTGAGTGGCCATGATTTTCTGCTGCATGATGGCCGCGCGCGCGGCGTGCTGGAAGCGATCCTGTGGCATGATGGCGAGGCCGAACCCGCCAAGCGGAAAGTCATGCAGATGTCGCGGCAGGAACGCGACGACCTGCTGGCTTTCATCAATTCTTTGTAGCGGAGATGTGTCATGCGGCGCTTTGGACTTGCAGCTTTTATTTTTGCCGCACTTGCCGCGGGACAGGCCGAGGCCGTCACGGATGCGGATTATACCGCCCTGAACAAGGCGGCCATCGAGCAGCACATTCTGCCGCGTTATGAACGGATGCAGGAGGCGGCCAGCAAGCTGGATGACGAGGCCAAGGCCTTCTGTGCTGCGCCGGCGGAAGCCAAGCTGACGAACCTCCAGGCAGCTTACCATGGCATGACCGATGCATGGCAGGACATCCAGCATGTGCGCTTCGGTCCCATCGATCTTTTCTTCCGCAGCCAGCGGATCGCCTTCTGGCCAGATCCGCGCAACACCATCGGCAAGCAGATGGCCGAGCTGCTGAACAAGCGCAATAACGCTGCTCTGACACCTGATCATTTCGGCAGCGGCAGCGTCGCTGTGCAAGGCTTGCCGGCCTTGGAGCGGCTGCTGTTCGGCAATGATGCCTCCAAACTGCTCGGCCGCGACGCCGATGCGGAGTTCCGCTGCAAATATATTCAGGCGGTGACGCGCAATCTGGCAAACATCAGTCGCGAAACTTTGAGCGAATGGCGCGAGGGCGCAAAGTCATTCACGAAGCAGATGCTGGAGACGGGTGGGGCGGATGCGCGCTATCGCGAGCCCAAGGAAGCATCCCTGGATTTGTTCAAGAGCCTTTATACGGCCGTGGAACTCGCCGCCGACCACAAGCTGGCGCGGCCGCTGGGTGCCTCGGCCGAGGAAGCGCGGCCACGTCTGGCCGAGTCCTGGCGCAGCGAGCGTTCACTGCGCAACATCCGCCTCAATCTGCTGGCCGCGCAGGATCTGTACAAGAGTGCATTTGCGCCGGCGCTGGCGGACAAGGCTTTGGATGCAGCGATCATGGACGGATTTTCGCAGGCGTGGGCAGCGGCCGATGCAGTGACGGGCACACTTGAGGCTGCCGTGCAGGATAAGGCTGCGCGGTCGACGGTGGAAAAGCTGGCAGCGGCAACGCTGGCGGTGAAGAATCTTCTGGTGCAGCGCTTGCCGCAGGCACTCGATATTCCGGTGGGCTTCAATGCGCTCGATGGCGACTGATCTATCACGCCGCTCGGCTCTGGGCCTCCTTGGCGCAGGTTTGCTGCTGCCATGGAGTGTTCGAGCCAGGGCATCGTCCAAGCTTTATCTGAACGCCTATGGCGATCCAGCCGGCTATGGCATCGCGGCTTTCGATGCCGCCGGTGACATCCGCTACCGGCTGCCGCTGAAACGCCGCGGGCACAGCTTCACGTATAAGGCCGATGGCACTGCCGCCGTGGCGTTCACGCGGCGTCCGGGTGATCAGGCTCTGGTGTTCGATCCGCGCAGCGGCGAACTGAAGCACCGTATCCCGGCGGCCGAGGATCGCAGCTTCTGCGGCCATGGCGCGTATTCGGCCGATGGCCGCCTGCTGTTCGCGACCGAGGCCATCGGATCGACGGGCGACGGCGTGCTGGGCGTTTATGCCGTCGAAGACGGTTATCGCCGGGTGGCTGAATGGCCGACCCATGGCCTAGACCCGCATGAGGTGAAGCTGATGCCCGATGGCCGGCATCTGGTGGTCGCCAATGGCGGCATCCTGATCCTGGCCGATATGCCCAGGCTGAAGCTCAACATCCCGGACATGGACCCGTCGCTGGTCTATCTGGACAGCCGTGACGGCCGCGTGGTGACCGAAATCCGGCCGCCGCAGGAGCTGCGCCAGCTCAGCATCCGGCATCTGGCGATCGACCGCCGCGGCCGGGTGGCCGTGGCCATGCAGTATGAAGGGCCTGAGACGGACCCGGTGCCGCTGGTGGCGCTGCATGACGGTCCAGAGGCCAGAACGGCGCCGTTGCGGTTCCTGGAACTGCCGGAGACGGCACGGGCCGGGCTGCGGCAGTATTGCGGCAGCGCTGCCATGGATCGCACGGGCCAGAGGCTGGCGGTGACAAGCCCAAGGGGAAATCTCGCGCTGGTCTGGGACATGGACAGCGAGACGCTGATTGCGCAGAGCCAGATCGAAGATGTCTGCGGCGTCGCGCCGGGTGAAGCGGGCTTCCTGCTGTCCAATGGACGCGGCCGGATCTACCGCTGGGATCAGCCTGGCGCAGGCGCCAGAACCGTGGAAGCCATGGCCGGGGGGCAGGTCCAGTGGGATAACCATATGGTTTTCCTGCAGATATAATTTTCCATAATATACATTATCCGATAATTGGGTTTGGCCGAGGGCCTGGGCTATGTCCGGCCCGTCCCGTCAGTCCTCTCTCGGCACGCCGCTGAACGGGCCCGACTCGCGTATCATTGCGGCCGCATGGCCGGCGGCAAATCTTGATCCAGCGCAACGTCTCTCAAACCGTGATCGGCTAGCCTAGCGCTGAGAAACAGCCATGGGAGGCCTGTGCCATGCCGCGATCGCCCCTTGAGCGGCCCGTGCGCCGCACTGCTTCGCTCGGAACCCGGTGCTGGAACCGCATCGCCAACTGGTTCAGCTCAGACAGTTCTGCATCCCGGGAATGGACCATCATGACGCCCGAAGAGCGTTCCCGGACGGCCGCCGATATCGGTCTCAGCGAGCCGGACGTCGCCTTCTCGATCCGCCAGGGCCATGACAGCCGCGATCTCCTGGCCATCCTGGGCCGCGAGGCCAATCGCGGAATCGCCTGTTCGCGTGCGGTCCTGCGCGATATGGCGCGGGTTTGCGGCCTCTGCACCCGCCGGACGGATTGCAGGGCCTGGCAGATCAGGGCGCCACAGACCGCCGCCTGCCCGACCTTCTGTCCCAACCGTGCCATGATCGAAGAATTGAGAGAACGCCGCGCGGCATGAAGGCGACCAGCCATTCCTAGCCCCCCAGGAGAACGCCATGCTTCCATCCCTGATCAAGTCGCTCGAGCAGCGCAGCGCCCTTATGCAGCAGATGATCCAGCGGCTTGACGTCGATCTTGAAGCGTCGGCAACGGTGGCGCTGGGCACCCAGCTCAGCCGTGCCGCACGCACCTGCGCTTATTGCCGCAGCGTGGCGGCCTGCCAGACCTGGTTCGCAGGTGGCGCACGCGGCGATGCCTACCGGCAATTCTGCCCGAATGCAGCCCGTTTCGACAGCTTGCCGCATAAATCGAAGGCAGCCTAGCCAATACAGGACCGTCTACCTCTACTAACGCTTGACGGCGGCCCGGGGCTGGTCGAGGACTCATGTTCGACGGAATAGTCTCATTTCAGCCGCGGCATCATGAACGACATTCCAGATCCGGCGTCTTCCTCCCGCCTCGCCAGCCTTGCGCGTCTGCTCGACATCATGGCCAAGCTGCGCGATCCGCAAGGTGGCTGCCCTTGGGATCTTGAGCAGACCTTCAAGACGATCGCGCCCTACACCATCGAAGAGGCCTATGAAGTCGAGGACGCGATTGCCCGCAACGACATGGCGGGACTGAAGGACGAACTTGGCGATCTTTTGCTGCAGGTCGTTTTTCATGCGCGCATGGCTGAAGAGGCCGGCCTTTTTGCGTTTCCCGATGTAGCGGCCGCCATCGCCGACAAGATGATCCGCCGCCATCCGCATGTGTTCGGTGATGTCGAGGCCGACAAGCCGGAGACGGTGACGGCCAATTGGGAAGCGATCAAAGCCGCCGAGCGGGCAGGCAAATCCGATGAGCAGCAGGGCGATGTCTCTGCCGTGCTGGCTGGTGTTACCGCCGGTCTGCCTGCCCTCACCCGCGCCGTCAAATTGCAGAACCGTGCTGCCCGTGTCGGCTTCGACTGGCCTGACAACAAGCCTGTTCTCGATAAGATCAAAGAAGAATTGCATGAGCTTGAAGTTGAAATCTCTTCAGCCTCGCAAGACAAGATCGTGGAGGAGTTCGGCGACTTCCTGTTTGTCGTGGCAAACCTGGCGCGTCATTTAAAACTCGATCCGGAAGAAGCTTTACGTGCGGCCAACCGCAAATTCGAGCGCCGATTCACCAAGATGGAAGCGATTCTGAAAGCGCAGAACAAGCAGCTTCAGGATTGCGATCTCGCTACTATGGACGCGGCCTGGGATGAAGCAAAACGGCAGGAACGCCGCTGAAGCATAATTGTCGTCGTCTCAATTTAGCCATTGTTTGACCCCGGCGCCGCCATGGCGCCACGCCATACCATAAGCGGATTCGGCAGAATTCTGCTCTGCCATCTGCCGGTCTGAGGGAACCAAGTTTCCTCAATCCGGGTTGTCTCCGCAGGATACTGAAACTGACAACCAGGAGGTTCTCGCGATGCGTAAGCTCGCCATCGTCGCCCTGTCCGCTTTCGCTCTTTCCGCCGTGGCAGCGCCCGCCATCAGCCCGCTTTATGCCGCCGGCGCCTGGGATCAGGTCGAAGGCAAATGGGATCAGTTCTCCGGCAAGGTGAAACAGCGCTGGGGCAAGCTGACCGATGACGATCTGCTGGTGATCAAAGGCAAACGCCAGGAACTGATCGGCAAGATTCAGGAGCGCTACGGGGTCGTGAAAAGCGAGGCCGAAAAGCAGGTGGAGGAATGGGAGAAGGATCTCTAACCGGAGCCTGATCGGAGAAACGCATCATGCATTGGCTGAACACAAAAGGCCCTGGGACGACCCCGGCATGGAGCCGCGTGGCTGGTAATTGGGAGCAGTTCAGCGGCCGGCTCCGTGAACGCTGGGCTCAGTTGACCGATGAAGACGTACAGAAGATCGACGGACGCCGCGAACATCTCATCGGAAAGATCCAGGAACGGTACGGCATCATTACCGACCAGGCCGAGCGGCAGGTAGCCGATTGGCTGGAAGAAGTCGCCAAGAACTGACGGCCGGCGATAGCCATGCCTCGAACTGCACGAAAAACCGCACGAAGGAGTTTAGCAATGACGGCGCAAGACAGAGTTAACGAAGACATCACCGAGCTTCGTGCTCAGGTCTCCGATCTGGGTAATCAGTTGAACAGCGTGATCGAACGTGCCCGAAAGGAAGGCGGTTCCATCGCGCAGGCAGAGCTATCGCAGCTGCAGGACCGGCTGCAAAAGCTGATGACCGATGTGCGTGACCGCGGGCGTGAGGCATTGTCGAGCGCGGAAAATACCGTGCGTGAACATCCCGGGGCGAGCCTTCTGACGGCATTCGCGGCCGGCGCATTGGTTGCCCTGCTGTTGCGGCGATGATCAAAAGCCTAATCGGGCTGGTGGTAGGCGGCATGCAAACCGCTTACCTCGCCCGCAAACTCAAACGCTTCGGGATCGCGGCGATGTTCGGGATCCTGGCGCTGATTGCCCTGCAGGCGGCCTTCATACTGGGCGGCTGGGCGGTGTTCCTAGGATTGGGGCAGATACTCGATCCTGTATGGGCCGCAGCGGCAGCAGCCGGCGTTCTGCTGTTGATCGTCGCGATTCTAGTAGGCGCAGCAGTAGGCGTGATCAATCGCGCGCCGCCAGACCCAATCAAGCAGACGATGTCACAGGTCGGGCCTGTTGGCCGCGAGCTCACGCGGCAGCATCCCACAGCCGCCGTTGCGGGTGCAGCGGCGCTGGGTATGGCTGTGGCATTTCTGCTGCGGCGCTAGAGCGCCGTTAAGCCAAGGTCGACTTAGAAAGCCAAGGTCGACTTAGAACGGGATTTCGTCGTCCAGATCGTCGCGGCGCGGCGGCGCTCCACCGCCGGAGCGACCGCCGCTGCTCGAGCCGCCGGAGGAGCCGCCGCTGTAATCGTCGCCGCCGCTACTGAAACCGCCGCCGCCCTCGCCGCGGCCATCGAGCATCGTCAGCTCGCCGCGGAAGCGCGGCAGCACCACTTCCGTGGTGAATTTTTCGACACCGTCTTTGTCCGTCCACTTGCGAGTCTGGAGTGAGCCCTCCAGATATACCTTGGACCCTTTCTTGAGATACTGCTTCGCGACTTTCACAAGATTTTCGTTGAAAATCACGACCCTGTGCCACTCTGTGCGTTCTTTGCGCTCGCCGGTGGCCTTATCGCGCCAGGTCTCAGACGTCGCGACGGAGAGCTGGCAGACCTCTTCGCCGGATTGCATGGAGCGGATCTCCGGGTCGCGGCCGAGATTGCCGACCAGAATGACCTTATTGACGCTGCCTGCCATTGTTTAACCCCTATCCGTTCGCGAAGCGGTCCTATATTATATGAGCGGCGTATAGTGAACAACTGTCCCGTAAAGCGCAATATCGGCTTTCCCTAGATCGGCTTAAACCTATGCAGAAGTTCATTTCCGTCCGTGGCGCGCGCGAGCACAACCTCAAGAATGTCGATGTCGATATTCCCCGCGACAAGTTGGTGGTTCTGACCGGGCTGTCGGGATCTGGTAAGTCGTCGCTGGCGTTCGACACCATCTACGCCGAAGGGCAACGCCGCTACGTCGAGTCGCTATCCGCCTATGCGCGGCAGTTCCTGGAACTGATGCAGAAGCCGGATGTGGACCATATCGACGGCCTTAGCCCGGCCATCTCCATCGAGCAGAAAACCACCTCGAAGAACCCGCGTTCCACTGTCGGCACGGTCACGGAGATCTACGATTATCTGCGCCTGCTTTTCGCCCGCATCGGCGTGCCCTATTCGCCGGCGACCGGCCTGCCGATCGAAAGCCAGACCGTCAGCCAGATGGTCGACCGCGTGATGGCCATGCCGGAAGGCACGCGCCTCTATCTGCTGGCGCCCATCGTGCGCGGACGTAAGGGTGAGTACCGCAAAGAGCTGCAAGACCTGCAGAAGCGCGGCTTTCAGCGCGTCAAAGTGGACGGCAAGCTCTATGAGATCGCCGAAGTCCCTGCGCTGAACAAGAAACTCAAGCACGATATCGAGGTCGTGGTTGACCGCGTGGTGGTGCGCGACGGCATCCAGACACGCCTTGCAGACTCCCTTGAGACAGCTCTGGGATTGGCGGATGGCATCGCCATTGCCGAGAATGCCGACAAGGACGAGCGCACGATCTTCTCGGCCAAGTTCGCCTGCCCGGTCTCCGGCTTCACCATCGAGGAAATCGAGCCGCGGCTATTTTCGTTCAACAGTCCGCATGGCGCCTGCCCGACCTGCGACGGGCTTGGATCGAAGATGTATTTCGACGCGGCGCAGGTTGTCCCGGACGAAAACGTCAGCCTGCGTGACGGCGCCATCGTGCCCTGGTCTCGTGCCGTGACGCCCTCCCCCTATTACCTGCAAACGCTCGAAGGCCTGGCGAAATACTACAAGTTCTCGCTAACAACGAAGTGGAAGGACCTGCCGGCGAAGGTGCGCAACGCCATCCTGCATGGCTCGGGCGACGATATCGTTCCGATCACCTATGACGACGGGATGCGCAGCTATACGGTGAAACGTCCCTTCGAGGGCGTGCTGCCGAATCTGGAACGACGCTGGCGCGAAACCGAGTCCGATCAGATCCGTGAGGAATTGTCGCGTTATCAGTCGCAGACCGCCTGCGAGACCTGCGGCGGCCATCGCCTGAAGCCGGAGGCGTTGGCCGTCAAGGTAGGCGGCAAGCATATCGGCGAGATCTGCGAGCTTTCGATCCTGGAAGCGCGCCAGTGGTTTCTCGATCTCACCAAGAAGCTGAAGCCGAAGGAAAAGGATATCGCCGCCCGCATTCTCAAGGAGATCAACGAGCGGCTTGGCTTCCTGGTCAATGTCGGCCTCGATTACCTCACCATGGCGCGTGCATCCGGCACGCTCTCCGGCGGCGAAAGCCAGCGTATCCGCCTGGCCTCGCAGATCGGTTCCGGCCTGACCGGCGTGCTTTACGTACTGGACGAACCTTCTATCGGCCTGCATCAGCGCGACAACGCCAAGCTGCTGGAGACGTTGGTTCATCTGCGCGATATCGGCAATACCGTGCTGGTCGTCGAGCATGACGAAGAAGCCATCCGCACGGCCGATCATGTGATCGATATGGGCCCTGCGGCTGGCGTGCATGGCGGCGAGATCATCGCCCAGGGTACGCCGGAAGAGATCATGGCCAACAAGAAGTCGATCACCGGCCAGTATCTTACCGGCGTGAAATCCGTGCCGGTGCCGAAGCAGCGCCGCAAGCCCACGCCGAATAAGCGCATCCGGGTGGTCGGCGCTCGGGCGAACAACCTGCAGAACATCACGGTCGAATTTCCACTCGGCATCTTCACATGCGTCACCGGCGTGTCCGGCGGCGGCAAATCGACGCTCACCATCGAGACGCTGTACAAGGCGATCTCGCGAAAGCTGAACAACAGCCGCGAAGTTCCAGGCGCGCATGACCGCATCGAAGGCCTGGAATGGCTCGACAAGATCGTCGATATCGACCAGTCGCCGATTGGCCGCACGCCGCGCTCAAACCCGGCCACCTATACCGGCGCCTTCGGCCCGATCCGCGATTGGTTTGCGAGCCTGCCGGAAGCCAAGACGCGGGGCTATGCGCCCGGCCGCTTCTCGTTCAACGTCAAGGGCGGACGCTGTGAAGCCTGCCAGGGCGACGGCCTGATCAAGATCGAAATGCACTTCCTGCCGGACGTCTATGTCGTCTGCGACGTCTGCAAGGGCAAGCGCTATAATCGCGAGACACTGGAGATCACCTATCGCGACAAGTCCATTGCCGATGTGCTGGACATGACGGTTGAGGACGGCGTCGAGTTCTTCAAGGCGGTGCCCAGTATTCGCGAGAAGCTGGAAACTTTGGAGAAGGTCGGCCTCGGATACATCAAGATCGGCCAGTCCGCCACGACGCTGTCGGGCGGCGAGGCGCAGCGCGTCAAACTGGCCAAGGAGTTGTCCAAGCGGGCTACCGGACGCACGCTCTACATCTTGGATGAGCCGACCACTGGCCTGCATTTCGAGGATGTCCGCAAGCTGCTCGAAGTACTGCACACCCTTGTCGATGCCGGCAACACGATGATCGTCATCGAGCACAATCTTGAAGTGATCAAGACAGCCGACTGGATCATCGATATGGGGCCGGAAGGCGGCAATGGCGGCGGCCGCGTCGTCGCCCAGGGCACGCCGGAAGACGTTGCCAAGGTACCGGGCAGCTATACCGGCCAGTATCTCAAGGAATATCTGAAGCCGCCGTCGCAGCGTAGCGCGCCGGCCTTAAAGAAGTCCGAGAAAGGCAAACGCCGCGACGCGGCCGAATAGGACCGGGGAACAACGCCATGCCGCGTGCGCGGCCCAAGAAGGTCACGCCGGAATATCTGGAACGGGCGGCCCTGTTCTATCTCGAGCGCTATAGCAGCTCGGCGGGCAATCTGCGCCGCGTGCTGGACCGCAAGGTTCGCCGCTCGATCCAGGAACATGGCGCCCCCGACCCGGCTGAAGCCGCCGCCTGGATTGCCGCCCTGATCGCCAAACTGCAGCGGAACAATCTGCTGAATGACCGGACTTATGCGGAAGGCCGGGTGCGCCGTCTCTACGCCGAAGGCAAGCCGCTCGGCCGCATCCGCCAGATTCTGGCGGCCAAGGGCGTTGCCCGGGTGGATATCGAGGCCGCGTTAGAGCGGTTGCAGGATGAGGCAGAAGGGCCTATTTCCGACCTGCCGGCAGCGGCGGCCTATGCAAGAAAGCGGAAACTAGGCCCCTATCGCGCCAACCCCGCGGAGCGGGCCGAGAAGCGGCAAAAGGATTTGGGCGCCCTGGCGCGGCGCGGATTCAGCCAGGCGGTCGCCATGAAAGTGCTGTCGGCGGAAAGCGTTGCCGCACTGGAGGAGTTGATTCATGACCCAGATTAAGCCTGTGCATGTGATTGGCGGCGGCCTCGCCGGCTCGGAAGCGGCCTGGCAGATCGCCCGCCAGGGCGTGCCGGTGGTGCTGCATGAGATGCGGCCGGTGCGTAAGACCGATGCGCACCAGGGCGACGGTCTGGCGGAACTGGTCTGCTCAAATTCCTTCCGCTCGGACGACGCGGAGAACAACGCCGTCGGCCTGCTGCATGAAGAACTGCGCCGCTGCAATTCGCTGATCATGGCGGCGGCCGATATTGCCAAAGTGCCCGCGGGCGGCGCGCTCGCCGTGGACCGGCACGTCTTTTCAGCAGAAGTGCAGAAGGCCATCGAGGCCGAGCCGCTGATCGAGATCCGCCGCGAGGAGATCGCCGGCATTCCGCCCGAGGACTGGGACAGCGTGATCGTCGCCACCGGGCCGCTCACCTCGCCCGCTCTGGCGGAGGCGGTCCGTGCGCTTACCGGTGAGGAAAGCCTGGCCTTCTTCGATGCCATCGCGCCGATCGTCTACAAGGACAGCATTGACATGTCGAAAGCGTGGTTCCAGTCGCGCTACGACAAGGCCGGTCCGGGCGGCAGCGGCGATCAGGGCGAAGGCGCCGACTACATCAACTGCCCCTTCGAGAAGCAGAACTATCTCGAATTCCACGCCGCCCTGCTGGCGGCCGAGAAGACCGAGTTCAAGGAGTGGGAAAAGAACACGCCCTATTTCGAGGGCTGCCTGCCGATTGAGGTGATGGCCGAGCGCGGGCCGCGCACGCTCACCTTCGGTCCTATGAAGCCGGTTGGCCTGATCGATCCCCGCACCGGCCGCAAGCCCTATGCTGTCGTGCAGCTGCGCCAGGACAACAAGCTCGGCACGCTCTACAACATGGTTGGCTTCCAGACCAAAATGAAGCACGCCGAGCAGGTGCGCATCTTTCGTATGATCCCGGGCCTGGAGAATGCGCAATTCGCCCGCCTTGGTGGCATCCACCGCAACACCTTCCTGAACAGCCCGAAGCTGCTGGACAAGCAGCTTCGCCTGAAGGCAATGCCACGGCTGCGCTTCGCTGGTCAGGTGACCGGCGTGGAAGGTTATGTCGAGAGTACGGCCATCGGCCTGCTGGCCGGCCGCATGGCGGCTGCCGAACGGCATGGCCGCGAGCAGGCGCCGCCGCCGCCAACCACGGCGCTGGGCGCTTTGCACAACCACATTACCGGCGGCGCCGATGCCAAGACCTTCCAGCCGATGAATGTCAATTTCGGCCTCTTCCCGCCGCCGCCTGAGGATGTGCGCAAGGAGGAACGCAAGCGGGCGATGAGCCGACGCGCCCTTGCTGATCTGGCTGCTTGGCTGAACGGCACCATGGCTGCCGCCGCATGACGACCACGCCGGTTACGCTGGTTGGTGCGACCGGGAAGCTCGGTCTTCAGGTCGCGAAGCGACTGTCGTCGCGCGGCGTGCCGGTCATTCCCGTGGTCCGCCGGCCGGAGCGCCTGCCGCCGGAGCTGCAGCCGCTTGCCCGCCGTATTGATCTCGAACAGCTGGAAAGCCTGCGTCCCGCGCTTGAGGACGCGCAGTTACTGGTCTCCTGCGTACATGGCCGCTATGGCGTCGATCTGCTGAAAGCCGTGCCGAGTGATGTGCGGCGGATCGTACTGCTCGGTTCGACCCGCATCTTCACGCGCTTTCCCGATCCGAATGTTGCGGCGCTACAAGCCACCGTGGATGCCTTGGCGCAATCGGGCCTGCCCGGTGTCGTGTTGCATCCGACCATGATCTACGGCGCGGCGGCTGAGAATAATCTGCAGCGCGTCGCCACCTATATCCGCAGGTTCGGTGTCATCCCCTTGCCGGGCGGCGGCAAGACTTTGCTGCAGCCGATCCATGTTGAAGACGTTGCGGCTTGTGTGGATGCCGCGCTGTATCGCGCCGAAGCACCGGGCACGCCGATCATCGTCGCCGGTCCGCAGCCAATCAGCTATCGCGATCTGGTTCTGGCAGTTGGCGATGCCATTGGCCGCCGACCGGCGATCCTGCCTGTGCCGGGCACATTGCTGGAAGCGGCGGCCGACATGACAGGTCTGTTGTCCTTTTTGCCGCGCATCCGGCGTGACGAAGTCCGCCGACTTGGCGAGGACAAGGCCTTCCCCATTGATGAGATGATTACGCGGCTGGGCGTGCGGCCCATGCCGCTGATCGAAGGCCTGCGCCGCACGTTCTCCTAAATACGGCGTCGCCAGACCGACGACAGCAGTGAGAAATGTTTCGCCGTGGCCGCGCTATTGGCAGGCACGGCTTCAGGATTGTAGCCCGCTCTGGCCAGATGCCGCAGATACACGCGCGCCAGGCTGGCAGGCAATAGCGCCGGCAAAGCCTGGCGGCTGACCGGCCGCTGCCGCAGTTCATCCAGCATGCATGCGGCATCCTGGCCGATCTCGGCGATGACGCCGGCCACTTCTGCCCCCATTCCTCTCTGATACAGTGACTCCGGCGTCCTGCCTGCGGCAGCGAGCCGATCCGCCGGCAAGTAGACGCGATGCTGCGCCGCCATGAAGGGCACGGCGCGCAGCAGGCCCACAAGCGCATATGCCGTCCCCGCCAGCCGGATACTTTCGCTCAGTGCATCGTCGATCGGTACGTCCAAAGCCTGAGCGGCCAAGCGCATCAGCGGCGCAGAGCTTGCCTCTGCATACGCCGAAAGCTCGGCCGCTGTTTCGAATGGCCGATCCTCCATGTCGCGTTCACGCGCATCGATCAGCATCATCGCGTCATTCACATTGACATGACGGCAATGCCTGTGCAGCGCTTCGATCACCGGATGTCGGCGCGGCTGATCCTTGGCGATCCCTTCCCACGCCTCGCGCCACCATTGCAGGCGGATCTGTCCGATCATCGGCTGCGTCACCGCTTCACGCGCGCGTGCGATCTCGCTGTTGAACGCATAGAGCGCCAGCAAGGCAGGCCGCTTTGAATCAGGTGCGAACAAAGTCGTCAGCCAACGATCTGAATCGAAACGGCGAACGTCCTGCTGGCAATACTCCTCTGGCGAATCGCTCATGCTAAAAGGCCGGGCTCCGATGGTTGCTTGTCGCTACCATGTTTTATGATAGCCTCACACCTGCGAATCGCAATTTGTCGCACGCAGACGCGGCGGGAAGAATCGTTGATCGTGTGCCGCTGTTTGCGTTGGTCATAACAATAACAAGCACCAACGAGGACACGGCAATCATGGCAAAGATACTCGAAAATCTCTACAAGGCGCTCGGCGCTGGCGTCATCCTGGCGCTGATCCTCTTCCTCGTAGGGCACCGCAGCCTGGATCCCGCCTTCTGGAGCTTCTTCTTCCGTTGGCTGCATGTGTTGTCCGGCGTCCTATGGATCGGCCTGCTCTGGTATTTCAACTTCGTGCAGATCCCGACCATGCCGAAGATTCCAGCCGAACTGAAACCTGCGGTCGGCAAGTATATCGCGCCTGAGGCCCTGTTCTGGTTCCGCTGGGCTGCCGTCGCCACTGTCGTCACCGGTCTGGTCCTGTCGGGCCTGAACGGCTATGGCCATCAGGCCATGATGCTGCAGGAAGGTGCCCGCATCATCGGCGTTGGCATGTGGCTCGGCCTGTTCATGGCGGCGAATGTCTGGTTCGTGATCTGGCCGAACCAGAAGAAAGCGCTGGGCATCGTTCCGGCGGATGACGCCACCAAGGCCAAGGCGGCGCGCTTCGCCATGCTCGCTTCGCGCACCAACTTCATTCTGTCGATCCCGATGCTCTACTGCATGGTCGCGCAGCAGAACGGTATCACCCTATAAGGGTTATACAGGAATAAGGGCGGCGGCCACCCGCCGCCCTTCTCCCATCAGAAGATTGTAGGTCCGGCAGGCCGCGCCGGTATCCAGCGCCTCGATCACCACGCCTCTGGCCTTCACTTCGGCCCGCAACGCCTTGGGCACGAAAGCGATGCTCGGTCCGCAGCCGAGCAGGAGCAGCTCCACCGCCGGCGTTACCTGAAACACCGGCTCGAGCGACGCCAGGCTGACCTCCGCAAAGGACGTCGCGGTCCAGGCTATGGTCTGGCCGGGGAAGACCAGAACCGGCTCGGTCCAATGCTTGCCCGAGATGCGGAACCCGCCATCGCCATAGGCATTGATCACTTGGCGGTCGGCGGGAATGCGCGGCAGGAGGTCCATGTCACGCCTCCTTGGCGGTTGAAATCAGGAGCGCTGCCCAGCGGGCGTCGCTTTGGCTTTGGTCTCGGCTTCGGTGTTTGTCTTCTGACGACGACGCAGCCATTTCTCGCCGGTGATCAGCACCAGCGGGGCGGCAATGAAGATCGACGACGACGTGCCGACGATGATGCCGAACAGCATACCAATCGCGAAGACTTCGACGGCCTCGCCGCCCATGAAGGCCAGCGGTACCATCGCCAGGAAGGTCGTCACCGAGGTGAAGAGAGTGCGTGACAGGGTTTCATTGATGCTGCGGTCGATCAGCTCGCGCAGCGGCATGGTCTTGTACTTGCGCAGGTTCTCGCGCATGCGGTCATAGACCACCACCTTGTCGTTGATCGAATAGCCGATGATAGTCAGCACGGCTGCCACGGCGGTCAAGCCGAACGGCAATTGCGTGACGGCATAGAAGCCGATCATTTTGGTGATATCGAGCAGCAGCGTGATAAACGCCGCCAGCGCGAACATCCACTCGAACCGGAACCAGATGTAGACCGCGATGGCCAGCAGCGCGAGACCAACGGCGATCAAGCCGCTTTGGAACAATTCGGCGCTGATTTTGCCGCCAACCACTTCCACGCGCCGCATTTCAGCACCCGGATAAGCCTGGCTCAATTCGGTGCGCACACGCTGAGCTGCGGCATTCTGCGCCGCGTCGTCGTCGCCCTGGCGCTCCAGGCGGATCAGCAGGTCGCGCGGCGAGCCGAATTCCTGCAGCGCCACCTCGCCCAGATTCATGCTGCCTAGCAGGTTGCGCAGCGCGGGGAAATCGGCCGGCTGCTGCAGGCGGACTTCCATCAGGATGCCGCCGCGGAAGTCGATGCCGTAATTTAGGCCCGGATAGAAGAACAGGATGATCGAGGCGATCGACAGAAACGCCGACATCGCCAGGCCGACGAAGCGGCCCTTCATGAACTTAATGTTGGTATTGTCGGGGATCAGACGCAGGCGGAACATGGATCGCCTTCTCCTATACAGCCAGCGCCTTGGCGCGGGTCGCCCGCAGCCACAACACCATCATGAGACGCACGCCGAGAATCGCGGTGAACATCGAGGTCAGAATGCCGATCGAGATGGCGACCGCGAAGCCGCGCACCGGGCCAGAGCCAACCGCGAACAGGATCGCCATGGCGATCAGTGTCGTCAGGTTCGAGTCCAGAATGGTTGAGAAGGCGCGGTTGAAGCCGGCGTCCAGCGACGCCACCACCGACTTGCCAAGTTTGTATTCCTCGCGGATGCGCTCGTTGATCAGCACGTTGGCGTCCACTGCCATGCCGATGGTCAGCAGGATGCCGGCGATGCCAGGCAGCGACAGCGTCGCCTGCATGCTCGACAGGATGCCGAGGATCAATACCAGGTTGACGGCCACGGCAATCACGGCGAAGACGCCGAACAGACCATAGGCCGCGATCATGAACAGGTTGACCAGCACAAAACCGATGATCGTTGCAATGATACCGGCGCGGATGGCATCGGCACCAAGATCGGGGCCGACCACGCGCTCTTCGATCACCTTCAGTGGTGCCGGCAACGCGCCCGCGCGCAGCAGCACGGCAAGATCGTTCGCTTCGACTACGGAGAAGTTTCCACTGATCTGGCCGGAGCCGCCGAGGATCGGTTCGCGAATCACCGGCGCGCTGAGCACCTTGTTGTCGAGCACGATGGCGAAAGGCAGACCGACGGCCTGCTGGGTGACTTCAGCGAAACGCTTGGCGCCGGTGCTGTCGAAACGGAAGTTCACCACCGGCTGGCCAGTGCGCTGATCATAGCCCGCCTGCGCATCGACCAGATTGTCGCCGGCGACTTCCACCTTGCGACGAACCACGTAGCGTTCGACCGGTGCATTAGCCAGCCGCGGCTTGTCACCTTCTAGGATCTCGGTGCCCGGCGGCGGCGGGCCGTTCGGATCGGCGGTGGTGTCCACCATCCGGAAAGTCAGCTTCGCCGTGGTGCCCAAAAGGCGCTTGATGCGATCCGGGTCATCCACGCCGGGCAACTGCACCAGGATGCGGTCGCTGCCCTGCACCTGGATCGTCGGCTCGTTCACGCCGGTCTGGTCGATACGGCGGCGCACGATCTCCATCGACTGCGCCACGGCCGAACGGGCACGTTCACGCACCGCCACTTCCGACAGCGTCATGCGGACCACGCCTTCGGGACTGATCTCGAGCTGCAGATCCGTCTGCTGCGCGCCTAAGCTGAAGGCCCCGCCCTGCACCGGCTGGCCCAGCTTGGCCAGCAGCGGGCGCGCCCGTTCCGCCTGCGAGGGGTCGCGCAGCCGCAGACCGACACTGTTGCCGCCGACGATGCTGAGGTTGGTGTAGCCGATGCGCTCCTTGCGCAGCTCTTCGCGCGCGCCCTCGACCACGGCTTCGAGCCGTTCGCGCAGCACGGCGGAGGTATCGACCTCCAGCAGCAGATGCGCGCCGCCGCGCAGGTCGAGGCCAAGATTGACCTGCGGTAACTGCATCCAGCTTGGCAGCGCTTCATGCTGCTGGCGGGTCAGCAGATTCGGCGCGGCCGTGATCAGGCCGGCCAGCGTAACCAATACCACCAGAACGGTCTTCCATGGCGCGAAATACAGCATCGCAAATCCTTTTGAGCCTGCCTCGGCTCAAGCCTCGTCGGGGCCGATCGATAGGCGGCGCCGAAGCGCCGCGCCACCTTACGAGGCCTTAGTTTTCGGCCTTGTCGTCCTCGATGTCGCCACCCTTGGCACGCACTTCCGAGATGGTGCCCTTGATGACCTTGACCTTCACGCCGTCGGCGATTTCGAGCTGAACGATGCCGTCTTCCTGCACCTTGGCCACCTTGCCGATGATGCCGCCAGCGGTGGTCACCACGTCGCCACGGCGGACCGCCTCGATCATCGCTTTGTGTTCTTTCATCTTCTTCTGCTGCGGACGGATCAGCAGGAAATAGAAGACAACGAAGATCAGGACCAGCGGCAGCAGCGAGGTCAGCATGTCGGTGGTACCACCGGCTGCCTGCGCGTAGGCCTCAGAAATCAGCATGAAAGCACTCCCTGTGCGTCAGAAAAGCCGGCATTCCGGCGCGAGACGCGGACTATAGCGGCAGGCCGATGGATTGCAAGCATCGACGGGTCTGCAGGCGTCCTTGCGGCAGCCCGAAAAGACTTTGCGAATCAATGCTCTGCGTCGATCCGCCGCGACCGCCGGAATGGCATTGCCCACGCTCCGGCCCTATAGTGCGGGGACCGGTACGGAGTCTCCAATGCATGTCTTGAACATCGAAGGTATGAGCTGTGAGGCCTGCAAGCGGGCGATCAGCAATGCCATCAGTAACGCCCTGCCAGGGCTGGTCTTTGAGGTCGACCTGCCCGGCAAGAAGGTCCGGGTCAACGACTTGCCGGCCGACCGACTGGCAGCCTTACGCAACGCGATTCGGGACGCGGGCTACGGCATTCTGGATACCGACCCGGCCGGTTGAGACGGCTAGGTTCAGCCCAGCGGGTTGCCGGCGAGCTGAACGGCATTTTTTGTCCTGGATCAAAGCGCAGCCGGTAGGGCTGCGGTCAGATTTCCCCGACGCTGTGATTATGTCCTTAGGGAGGACGCGCATGCATCGGGCTATAGCTGTGATCCGGGCGGAGCATCGGGCTTTCGGGGCCATGCTTCATGCCTTCGTCGGCATCCTGGAAGATCTGACGGCTGGCGGGGCGCAGCCGGATTTCGAGCTGCTCTACGCCATGCTCGAATATGTCGGGCAGTTCCCCGACCGCTACCATCATCCGAAAGAAGACGACTACCTGTTCCGTTTGCTGCATATGCGGGCGCCGGATGCCGAGGGATTGCTGGATGCCCTGGAAACGGAGCATATCCATAACGCGTCCCTCACCGCCGCCCTGCGCCGAAGCCTCGACCGCTTCTACAACCAGCCCGACGATTCCAGCCGTCTGGCGATCTTCCGGGATCTGGCGCGGCGTTATGCCGATTTCCATTGGAAGCATATGCGGCTTGAAGAGGAGCAGATCCTGCCGCTCGCCGAGGCACGGCTGACCAAGGAAGACTGGGCGGAGATCGACACCGCCTTCGACAGCAATCATGACCCGATGATCGGCGTCGACGCCAAGGTCTATTTCGACGATCTGCGCAAACGGATCGTTACTCGCACGCCGGCGCCGCTTGGCGTGGGTGAGCGCCCCTTCCCCTGATCTCGGGGCGCTTCAGGACCATTCAGGTCGACTTCGCCGGTTGCGGCCAGCGCCATAACCGGATCAGCGACGACGCGGATACGGCCCGCGAACATACGTTTCACCAATCTGGAAAGCAAAAAGGGCCCGACCGTTTTATGGCCGAGCCCTGTTTTTGTAAGAAATGGTCGGAGCGGCGGGATTTGAACCCACGACCCCCAGTCCCCCAGACTGATGCGCTACCAGGCTGCGCTACGCTCCGACCGGGCTATAAGACCGGCAGCCGGATACGCAGGCGGCGGGTCTCAAGCGGCGCGCACTATAGCCATGCCGCCCCCCTTTTCGCAACCGCGCCAAGTGCTTGGACATCATCGGATGCAGAGATTTTAGGGGCTGCGTTCCGGCGGGCGATCAGCGTAGTGAGGAATGCTGACGATCGCTGCCAGCGCACGTCCACTTCCAGGCTTAACTCTTTGATCTAGCGGATTTGCCGGGCAATGATGTCGGCGTGGATCGCTTCCAGATCCTTCAGGCAGGTTTTGATCGCCTGCTTGAGGTTCCCCATGTCGTTCAAAAGGTCGAAGGGCATGCCGATCTGGCGGCTTTCGGCGGCCTGTTTGCTGGCTGCGGGCCGGATGGCCTCAGCGGCGGCCTTGGGGTCGGTCTTGGCGCGCGCCTTGACGGCCTTGGCCAAGCCCCCTTCCCGCAGCAGCTTCTGCACACCGCGGATCGTATAGCCGTGGTCATGCAAGAGGGCGCGGATCTCGGTCAGTAGCGCGATATCCTCGGCGCGGTAGTAACGGCGCCCGCCGCTGCGCTTTACCGGCTTGATCTGATGGAATTTCTTTTCCCAGAACCGCAGAACATGCTGCGGAAGATTGAGCTGCTCGGCGACCTCGCCGATGGTGCGGAAGGCGCCTTCAGTCTTGGTGCGGGCGGGCTTCTTGGCCGCCGCGGATGTCGCGAGATTCCGTTCCGTTGCTCGTTCCACCATCACCTAACGCTGCTCGGTTAGGCCGGCTTGCTCTGCTGCTGCTGTTGTGCCGTAGCCGCATGCATGCCGGCGTTGATCTTTTCTTTCAGCACATGGCTGGCGCGGAAAACCAGCACTTTGCGCGGATCGATCGGCACTTCCTGGCCGGTCTTGGGATTGCGTCCCATGCGGCCGCCCTTCGAGCGGACCTGAAAGGTACCAAAGGAGGAGATTTTGACCATATGGTCGGCGATCAGGCTGTCGATAATCTCGTTCAGCACCGTCTCGACCAACTGCGCAGACTCGCTACGCGACAGCCCGACCTCCTGATAGATCGCTTCGCTGAGTTGAGCCCGCGTCAAGGTGTTCCCGGCCATAACCACCGCCCCCTTTTTACGAATTTTATAGCCGCGACGCTAACTTATGGGCGGCCGGGCGTCAATAAGACGTTGGCCGAATCGATAGTCAAAATCGCAAGGTTAGGTCAGGAAATTCTACTGCGGGACGAAGTTCGGCGAGCCGCCCGGCCCGGCCTTACCAGCGGACCAGGGCGCTGCCCCAGGTGAAGCCGCCGCCCATGGCTTCCATCAGGACCACCTGGCCCTGCTTGATCCGGCCGTCGGCCACGGCCTCGGCAAGGGCCAGCGGCACGGAGGCGGCCGAGGTATTGCCATGGTGGCCCACGGTCAGCACCACCTGGTCGGTGCCCAGGCCCAGCTTGCGGGCAGTGCCGTCGATGATGCGCTTGTTGGCCTGGTGCGGCACCAGCCAGTCGATCTCGGACGGCTGCATGTTCACCGCGGCCAGTGTTTCCTTGACCACATCGGCAAGATTGACGACGGCGTGGCGGAAGACCTCTTTGCCCAGCATGCGCAGGTGGCCGGTGGTCTGAGTGCTGGACGGCCCGCCATCGACATAGAGAAGGTCGTGATAGCGGCCATCGGAATGAAGATGCGTCGTCAGCACGCCGCGGTCGGTGTTGTCGCCCTTGCCCTCTTCCGCCTTCAGAACTAGCGCGCCGGCGCCATCGGCGAACAGCACGCAGGTGGTGCGGTCAGTCCAGTCGAGGATGCGCGAAAACGTCTCGGCGCCGATCACCAAAGCTGCGCGCGCTTGGCCGGCCTTGATGAAGTTGTCCGCCGTAGCCAGCGCGTAGACGAAGCCGGAGCAGACAGCCTGCACGTCGAAGGCAAAGCCATGCGTCATGCCAAGGCCGGCCTGCACGCGGCAGGCGGTGGCGGGAAAAGTTTCATCCGGCGTTGCCGTGGCGAGGACGATTAGGTCGATATCGTCCGCCGTCATGCCGGCATGCTTCAGCGCAGCCTTGGCGGCATTGAGTGCGAGGTCGGAGGTTTTTTCGTCATCGGCGGCGATATGACGCTGCCGGATGCCGGTGCGCTCGACGATCCATTCGTCCGATGTGTCGACTATCTTCGCCAGGTCGGCATTCGTCAGCACACGCGCCGGCAGATAGCTGCCGCAACCGACGACGACGGACCGGATCATGATATCCTCGCACTGGCATCTACTGGGACGTCGGAAGCCGCAGCGGCCACCTGACGCGTGGCCAACGATTCGGCAAAGGCGCCGGAGAAGTCGGCCTTGATTCGATCGATCAGGCGATCCTGCGCCATGTCGATGGCGACTTCCAGTGCCGCGCCAAAGCCGACGTCATCCGTACCGCCATGGCTTTTGACGACGATGCCGTTCAAGCCCAAAAGCACGCCGCCGTTGTAAAAGCGCGGATCCATGCGGTCGCGCAGCATCGACAGGCCGGCACTGGCGAACAGATAGCCGATCTTGGTGAAGATCGAGCGCTGGAAGGCGGCGCGCAGCAGCACAGCCATCAGCTTTGCCGTTCCCTCGGCAGTCTTCAGCGCGATATTGCCAGTAAAGCCATCGGTGACGATGACGTCAGTCTCGCCCTTGGTGATGTCGTCACCCTCGACGAAGCCGACAAATTCGAAAGGCGGGTTTTCGACCGCGCGCAGCAGCTCGGCCGCGGCGCGGACCTCATCGTGGCCTTTGACGTCCTCGACACCAACATTTAACAGACCGACGCGCGGGCGATGGCGGCCAAGTGCCGAATGCGCCAGGTTGGCGCCCATCACCGCGAACTGCACCAGGTTCTTGGCATCACATTCCACATTCGCGCCGAGATCCAGAACGACGGTCTCGCCCTTCATGGTCGGCAGGAACGAGGCGATGGCGGGACGCTCGATGCCCGGCAGCGTGCGCAGCACGAATTTCGCCATCGCCATCAGCGCGCCGGTATTGCCGGCGGAAAGGACGGCCTGAGCTTCGCCATTGGCTACGGCATCGATCGCCAAGCGCATGCTGGTATTGCGCCCGCGCCGCAGCGCCTGGCTCGGCTTATCGTCGCCGGCGACCTTCTCCGCCGTGTGGCGAAGTTCGCAGCGATCCTTGAGCACGGGATAACGACGCAGCAACGGTTCCACCTGTCCGGCATCGCCGAACATGAGGAACTTCGTCTGCGGAAAACGCGGAAGTGTAGCTGCCGCGCCCTTGATCACCATGTCCGGGGCATGGTCCCCGCCCATGGCATCGAGCGCGATGGTCAAGGCCGCGGTCACCCCGTTGCCCTTACCCGCTCAGACATGCCTGAGGGACTCAGGCGGCAGCGGTTTTCGCGATCACCTCGCGGCCGTCATAATGGCCGCAGGCGCCACAAACATGGTGCGGGCGCTTCAGCTCGCCGCAATTGGAGCATTCCACATAGGCGCTCGGCTTCAGCGCTTCATGCGAACGGCCCATATCGCGCTTCGACTTGGACTTCTTCTTCTTCGGAACAGCCATGACACGTCTCTCTCACTAATCACGCGATGCGGTGCGCTGTCGCGTCCACCCGCCTCTGCCTAAAAATCCCCGCCTATATACTCTCGGCGCGCCCAGGGACCAAGCGCTTTCGCCTCAATCATTTTTCCCCGTCTTCAACTTCGCCAGCACGGCGAAAGGACTGACCTTGGCGCCCCCATCGTCATCGGGTCGATAGCCTTCTGGCAACCCGGCACCCGGTTTGCGCGGATAGGGATCCAGCGCCAGAGCCAAGGCTTCCGCCACCACCGCCCCGGCATCGATGCCCCCGTTGACCAGCGGGTCGGGCGGATCGTCGGCGTCGGGATCGAGCCATTCCGCCTCTTCATCATCGTCCGTCTGCACGGCGGCAGCCTTCTCGACCACCTCCGGCGGGGCGAAAAGCCGTTGAAAACTCTCCGCAACCTGCTGCCGGACCGGGTCCAGCGACACGACGCAGGTCTGCTCAACTTCCGCCGCCAGCTGCCCCGTCAGCCGATAATGACCGGCCAGCACCGGGTCCGGGAAAACCCGCAAATCTGCCGACAGCGAAAGCACCGCGGGGATCCGGAAGCGGCGGGCCAAAGCCTCGCGCTCTGCCGGATTCGCGACCAGATGCAGATCGGTACCTTCCGGACCGATCCGGTCGACCTGCACCAAGTGACTGAATTCGTTGCCAGGTGTGCCCTTCGACACGGGAACCTCCGGGACCCCTGCGGCCGTCAAGGCGGCGGAACATAGGGGCAAGCCGCCCCGGGGTCAACCGCTTCGGCTCTTATCCGGTCAGGCCTGGGGCACCGGAAAAGTGGGATTTCCGGCTAGCAGCTCCTGGGGCGGCTGCGCAGCCAGGGCAGCATCGGCCTGCCGCATATAGGCCGCCATGGCGGAGACCGCCGGCGGGGTCGGCTGCTGGGTACCGTAGAGGTTCCGGCCCAGGGCAGCCGTCAGGGCTTCCTCCGTGCCGGCCTTGAGCGCCGCCTCATAGGCGTCGGCCCGGCCGTAGAACGCCTGCCCCATGGCTTTAACCTTCTTCCCGACGCTGAGATCCCCAACCCCGATTTCCCGCAGGCTGCTGTCCATATCGGCAAATAGCAGGTCGAACAGGGCCTGGCTGAGCTTGCGCCCCTCCTCCCCGATTTGGCCCAGCCGGCGCATGACCAGGATGGCATGCAGCACGATCATGTCGAAACGGCCATCCAGGCTGTCCGGAACCGAGAGGTGGCTGTAGAAGACCGGCTGGCGGGCCTGCGCTACGATCCGGTTGTAAAGCGCCACCGCCTGCTCCGGCGGCTGATTTCGACTAAAAAATGAAAAAAGCGATTTAAGCATCCAAGGGAATTCAGAGTTCGGAGGGATCGAGGCTAATTTGCCTTTACAGGGCGGGAAAGATAATATGCGTCTCACTTTATAGCGAGTCTCTGCATGCCGTTTCGCCACACCGCTGCGGTTATCGCCGCCGTCCTGTTTTCGATGATCGCCGCCTGCGCGCCGCGCCAGGATTATCGTGGCGCGAGCATCGATGAGGACAAGCTGAACCTGATCACGGTCGGTGAGACGACCGAGCCTCAGGTTGGCGCGCTGCTGGGATCTCCGTCAACGACGTCAACCTTCCCCGAATGGGGTACGACCTACTACTACATTTCCAGCGAGACCGAGGCTGTTGCGTTCCTGGCACCGGAGCTGATCGACCAGCAGGTCCTCGCCATTTCCTTCGACAAGGAAGGCAAGGTGCGCGAGATCAAGCGCTACGGCCTGAAGGATGGCAAGCAGATTGCCTTCGTCGAACGCGAGACGCCGACGCGCGGAAAAGAGCTGACCTTCCTGGAGCAGCTGTTCGGCAATCTTGGTCGATTCAACAGCAATGCCGGCGGCGCCACCGGCTCTACGGGCGGCTACCGCCCCTAACCCGCCTTATTGCTAACCTGCGCTTCCGCGAAGGTCGCCATCCCTTCATGGCAGGCGACTGCTGCCTTAAGGGTTCCAAGCGCCACCGCAGCGCCTGAGCCTTCTCCTAAGCGCATGCCCAGATCGAGCAGCGGGCGATGGCCGAGATGTTCCAGCAGCCGCCGATGACCGGGCTCTGCAGATACATGGGCGGCCAGGCAATGCTTCAGGCCATCTGGCGCCAGCCGGGCGAGGACCGCCGCGGCAGCGCCGGTGACAAAGCCGTCCAGCAAGACCGGTATCGAACGAAGCCGCGCGGCTAAGGTCGCCCCAAAGAGTGCGGCCAATTCGCGCCCGCCGACGCAACGAAGCGCTTCCAACGGATCCGTCAGGGCCTTGCCATGGAAAGCCAGCGCGGCGTCGACCACGGCAATCTTGTTTTCCAATGCAGATCCGTGGACGCCTGTGCCACTCCCCACCCAGTCACGCGCATTGCCGCCGAACAACGCGGCAGCCAGAGCGGCGGCAGCCGTCGTATTGCCAATTCCCATTTCGCCGATCAGGACGAGATCGCTCGCCTCGGGTACAGCAGCCGCGCCGGCGTTGACCGCCGCAAGGCATTCCGCCTCGCTCATCGCAGGCGCCGTTGTGAAGTCCTTTGTCGGCTTGTCGAGGTCGAGCGATGAGACGGAGAGCTGCGCGCCGTGGAGCCTGGCGAGCTGATTGATCGCGGCGCCGCCGTTCTGGAAGTTCGCCACCATCTGCGCTGTGACTTCCGCCGGAAATGCCGAGACGCCGCGCGCCGTGACACCATGGTTGCCAGCGAAGATCAGGATATGGGTTTGATCGAGGCGAGGCCGGGGTCTCTTCTGCCAACCGGCGAGATGCAGAACGCATTCCTCCAACCGGGCCAGCGAGCCTAGCGGCTTGGTCAGTTCGGCATCGCGGGCGCGGGCCTCTGCGATGGCAGCCTGCGCAACGTCGGGCAGTTGTGCTGTGGCGTTGCGTATTGCCGCAAAGCTTGAGAAAACGATCGCCATTGCCCCTCCTCGCCCTAGCTTCGCCGGCTGGGACGAGCGTGCTATAAGACAGCCTAGTCCTGACCGCAATGCATCCTCATGGCCAATTCTGACGACGATCAAGCCAGTGACAACGCTCCGGGGCAGGATGCTCCTGATCAGAATATTCCTGGCGGTTTCAACTTTCTGAACGATCTCCGGTTGGCCTTTCTGCTGTTGACCCGGATCCCGGTCGTATCGCGAGGCCAGATGCTGATGGGCCAAGCCGCGCGGGCGGCATGGGCTTTTCCAATCGTAGGTGTCGTCGTGGGAGCGGCTGGCGGGCTGGTTTTTCTGGGCGCCAATCATCTTGGGATCGGACTTGCCGGCGCCACGTTGCTGGCGATCAGTGTGCAGGTTCTGATCACCGGCGCTTTGCATGAGGACGGCCTGGCCGATACCGCCGATGGTTTTGGCGGCGGCCGTGATCGTGAGCAAAAGCTGGCGATCATGCGTGACAGCCGCATCGGCACTTATGGCGTCGTGGCACTCATGCTTGCATTCGGTCTGCGCTTCAGCGCCATCAATGAATTGGCGAATAGCCTCATCTCAACCTCCGACGAATACGATCAGACTGTCAGTAATACGAGCGCCGTCGCCGTGACCCTGATTGCCGCCGGCGCGTTGTCCCGGGTGGCCATGGCGGCGGTCTGGTATTTGCTGCCACCGGCCAGATCGGATGGATTGGCGCTCTCATGCGGCAAGATTCCGTTGGCATCCGTTATCGCAGCCGGTCTGGTTTCTAGCCTCGTCACATTCGGGCTGCTGGATGGCGAAAGCTGGGGCGTGACGATCGCGGCTGTGGCAGTGGCCGCTTTCTTCATGTATGCCCTGGCCAAACGGCAGATCGGCGGACATACGGGCGATGTGCTGGGCGCTACCCAGCAGATTGCAGAGATCGCTGCTTTGCTGGCGATCAGCGCCGTGACCGTGGCGATATAGCCAGTCAAGAATAGCCATAGAAAAAGGGCCGGATGGCTCCGGCCCTTCTCTAATTACTTCAAGTGCGCTGCTCAGCCATGCGCCAGCACGGCGAGGAGCAGAAGCGCCACAATGTTGGTGATCTTGATCAGCGGATTGACCGCCGGACCAGCGGTGTCCTTGTACGGGTCGCCAACGGTGTCGCCGGTCACGGCTGCCTTGTGGGCATCCGAGCCTTTGCCGCCGTGATGGCCTTCCTCGATATACTTCTTGGCGTTGTCCCAGGCGCCGCCGCCCGCCGTCATGGAGATGGCGACGAACAGGCCGGTGACGATCACACCAAGCAGCATGGCGCCCACAGCTGCAAAGGCTGCCGCTTGCCCCGCGATCCAGGCAATCACGAAGTAGAGGACGATCGGGCTAAGCACCGGCAGGAGGCTCGGCACGATCATTTCCTTGATCGCAGCCTTGGTCAGCAAGTCCACGGCCTTGGAATAGTCGGGCTTGGCCGTGCCTTCCATGATGCCGACGATCTCCTTGAACTGACGCCGGACCTCGACCACGACCGAGCCTGCAGCACGACCAACAGCCGTCATGCCCATCGCGCCGAACAGATACGGCAGCAGGCCGCCAACCAGCAGACCCACCACGACGTAAGGATTGCTCAGCGAGAAGTCGATGGTGACGTTTTTGAAGAAGTACTTCAGGTCCTCGGTGTAGGCCGCGAACAGCACCAGCGAGCCGAAACCGGCCGAGCCAATGGCATAGCCCTTGGTGACGGCCTTGGTGGTGTTGCCGACCGCGTCGAGAGCATCCGTGGTCTTACGGACATCCTTGGGCAGGTCGGACATTTCGGCGATACCGCCCGCATTGTCGGTCACCGGTCCATAGGCATCCAAGGCCACGATGATACCGGCCAGGGCCAGCATGGTCGTCACCGCGATAGCGATGCCGAACAGGCCAGCCAGCATATAGGTGGCGATGATGCCAACGACGATGAACAGCGCGGGCATCGCCGTTGCTTCCATCGAAACCGCCAGGCCCTGGATCACGTTCGTGCCATGGCCGGTGGTCGAAGCCTGCGCGACGCTCTTCACCGGACGATAGCCCGTGCCGGTGTAGTACTCGGTCGCCCAGACGATGGCCGCGGTCACCAGCAGGCCGACAATGCCACACCAGAACAGGCTCATGCCGGTGAAGGATGCGGTACCGGCGGTGAGCGAGGTGCCCATTCCGATCATGTATTCGGTGATCGGCCAGAGAACAACTGCAGACAGAACGCCAGTGACGATGAGCCCCTTGTAGAGAGCGCCCATGATGTTCTGGCTGCTGCCAAGACGCACGAAGAAGGTGCCGATGATCGAGGTGATGATGCAGGCACCGGCAATGGCCAGCGGATAGGCCATCAGTTTCCCCATCATCACCGCATCGGCAGCGAAATAAATCGATGCCAGGACCATCGTGGCAACGATGGTCACGGCATAGGTCTCGAACAGGTCAGCCGCCATCCCGGCGCAGTCGCCGACATTGTCGCCCACGTTGTCTGCGATTACGGCCGGGTTGCGGGGGTCGTCTTCGGGAATGCCCGCCTCGACCTTGCCAACGAGGTCGGCGCCGACGTCAGCGCCCTTGGTGAAGATGCCGCCACCAAGACGGGCAAAGATCGAGATCAGCGAGGAGCCGAAGCCCAGAGCCACCAGCGCGTCTATCATCTCGCGGCCATCGGTTCCGATACCTTTCAGAACCACGTAATAGACAGCGACGCCGAGCAGCGCGAGCCCAACCACCAGCAAACCGGTGACGGCACCAGCCTTAAAGGCGATGCCGAGAGCATGTTCCAGGCCTTTGCGCGCGCCCTCCGCCGTACGGACGTTGGCGCGAACGGAGACGTTCATGCCGATATAACCCGCGGCACCCGACAGGACCGCACCGATGATGAAACCGATAGCGACCTTCAGCCCCAACGTCACCCCAATGATGACGGCAACCACGATGCCGACGATGGCGATGGTGCGATACTGGCGATTGAGATAAGCGGAGGCGCCCTCCTGCACCGCAGCAGCGATTTCTTGCATGCGCTGGTTGCCCGCGGACTCGGCAAGCACCGAACGTGATGTCCAGATGCCATACAACAACGCCAATACGCCGCAGGCGATGGCGAACCACAACTCCGTCATGACGTTTCCCTTCGTTCCGTTATTATCATCGAGACACGCCCGATGGGGCAGCACTACCCGCACCGGGTTACGCGACTGCTACTTATTCATTGGCCCCAAACTCGACGCGGGGCGGAACTGCGAAGGGTTATGCCAGAGATGCGCGGCGTGCGCAATATGCCATATATTTCCGGGGGTTAGGCTGTTAGGGCTTGACGGCGCCGCTGCAGCATCAACCAGACGGCCGCTAGGCCTGCCATCAGGACGAAAGGCAAAGCCGAGAGCGGGACGAAATCCCACCCCCAATGATACAGCAGCTTGCCTGAGCCCAGAGACGCCAAAGCAACGGTGCCAAAGACCAGGAAGTCGTTGAGAGCCTGAGTCTTGTTGCGCTCCGCCGGACGATAGACTTCGGTCAGCAGCGAGGTGCCCCCGATATACATGAAGTTCCATCCCACACCGAGCAGGAAGAGCGCGATCTGGAAATGCAGAACCTCAACGCCGCTCAGGGCCACGCCGATGCAGACGAGGTTCAGCAAGGTGCCCACCGTAATGATCCGCAATGCACCAAACCGCGCGATCAAGTTGCCGGTGAAGAAGCTCGGGAAGAACATGCCGAAGACATGCCACTGAATGACCGTAGCCGCAGCAGAGAACGGATGCTCGCAGATCTGCATGGCGAGCGGTGTTGCCGTCATCATCAGATTCATCACGCCATAGCCGAACATGCCGGCCATGGCTGCCACGAGGAAAGACGGCTGGCGCACGATTTCCGCAAGCGGACGGCCGGTTTCCTTCAATTCGCTGACAGTCGGTCGAGGAATGCTGACTGTGGTCAGTATCCCCAGAACCAAGACCGGCAAAGCGGCCGCCGCCATGTAAGAAGCCAGGAACAGATGCGGCGACAGCAATTCCCGTGTGTGCTTGGCAATCTCCGGCCCGAGGAAGGCCGAGACCAACCCGCCAACCATTACCCAGGAGATGGCGCGGCTTTTCATCTCCGGCGGAGAGATATCCGCGGCGGCAAAGCGGTAGAGCTGCACGAAGGCGCTTGAGCCGCCGAAGACAAATGCACCAAGGCAGAACAGCCAGAAGTTGGCGTAATAAACGCCTGAGGCCGCGATGCTGGAGCCCAGGATCGCGACCAGGCAGCCGATCATGAAACCCAGCTTGCGGCCGATGCGGCGCATCAGCATCGATGCGGGAATGGTAGCCAGCGCTGTTCCACCGACCACAAAGGTAACCGGCAGGGTGGCGAGCGCCTTGTCCTCAACCAGGATATGCCCCACAAGCCCGCCGAGGGTGACCTGCAGCGTCACGGCGGAATTGGCCAGCGCCATGCAGACCGACAAGATAAGCGCATTCCGCCTTGCGGCGGCCGGAGGCAATGAGGTCATATCGGCCTGCTTCGATTCTACTTATTTCAACTGTCCAAGAATATTCAGAAGCAGAACCTGCGTCACTACGCCTTTGCCCAAAACTTCTTCCGTGGGCTCCCGGAGACGATCTCGGATCACATAAAGGTCTTTGACGGTGAACCTGGCCGGCACCTCGATCGGATCGCCTTTCAGCAATTCCCGGATATAGCGGTCCCGCAGGACGTGCATCTTTTCGTTCACCAGCGGCACGTTATCCGGTGGCGCTTCCAGATGAAGGATGACGATGATCTCCCGGACCCTCTGCCCTTCTGGCTTGACGTAGACGCTGAACGGCTCAAGCGGCACGAAAGCCGGCCGTTTAACCGGAATGGGCGGCGGCGGATCGTTGGGATCGAAGGCCTCTTCTTCCTCCGGCTTTGCCGCAAAGACCAGAAAGTAGGCAGCAATACCGCCGCCGATCAGCGTGATCAGCGCAAGCACGGCGATGACGATCAGGGCAATTCTTCGCAATGCCGCCTCCTCGCCCTATTCTACCGGGCCACCGAAATGCTGAAAGCCCGATTTCGGGAGCTTTACCAGCTGTCCGGCGCGATCCCGGACTTCCACTCCTGCCCCTGCTTCCAGCCTGCCGATCTTGGTTACAGCAAGGCCAACGCGTCTGGAGAGTTCAGAAATGGCGGCCGCGTTGTCTGGCGCGGCGGTGAATAGCAGTTCGTAATCGTCGCCGCCTGTGAGAATTGCTTTTAGCAAGTCGGGATCGTCCGCCAAGGCGCTTCGGGCAGCCAGGGATAACGGCACGCTGTCCGCATCGATAACGACTTTCAGTCCAGAAGCCGATGCGATATGCCCGGCGTCCTGGACTAGCCCGTCCGAGACGTCCAAAGCGGCATGCGCATGTCCGATAAGGCCATGCCCAAAAGCCAGTCGCGGTGTCGGCAGATGAAGCCGGGAGTCGAACATCATCATCGCGGCTGACGAGAAGATGCGATGATTGAGCTTCACTTCGAGGCCGAGTGCGGCATCGCCGATACTGCCAGTGACATAAAGGTCGTCGCCAGCCTGCGCGCCATTGCGGCGCAGCATCTGTCCGCCGGGTACATAGCCGAAAGCCGTCACGCCAAGCAGCAAGCCGCTGGGTGAGCGGGTGGTATCGCCGCCATAGAGCGGGAAATTGAACGCTTGCTGATCCTGCGCCAGACCTGCGGCGAACCGCGCCAGCCAATCTTCATCAAGGGGCGTCGGCAAGCCGAGGATCAGTTGATAGCCAATCGGGACGGCGCCTTTGGCCGCCAGATCGGAGAGGTTGACGCGCAGCAGCTTGCGGGCAATGCGTTCCGGGCCGTCGGACTTGAGGAAATGGATGCCTTCCACCATGGCATCGGTGGTAACGACCAGATCCGAGCCCGCGGGCGGGGTGATAGTTGCAGCATCGTCGCGCAATCCAAAGGCGCCCGGCGCTGCAGCGGCCAACGGCGCGAGATAGCGCGCGATCAGTTCAAACTCGCCGAGACCTTCCCGCTCGGCCATGACCTATCAGGCCGGGAACTCGCCGGGACGAAGCTGACGCGCAACAGCGTCGATTACGCCATTGGCGAGCTTGATCTCGCGCGGTCCAAAGAAGGCGCGCACGATCCCAACATATTCGTCAACGATGGTGGCCGCAGGCACGTCGATCCGCGCGATGATCTCATAGGCCGCGCAGCGCAGGACGTAACGCAAGATGGCTTCCATGCGGTCCAGAGCATCGGCGCGCGGCATCGCGGCTTTGATGGCCTCGTCCAATTCTGACTCCCGTTTGGAAACGCCGCGGACAATTTCGGCGAACCAATCCGGGTCCGCCTCGCGCATCTGAACGCCATCGACCTCTTCATTCTGCCGATTGGCGCGGAAATCGGCGATGACGGCTTCTGCGACGCCACCGCCGAACTCGATCTCATAGAGGGCCTGCACGGCAAACAACCGCGCAACCGACCGGCGTCCCGCAGGTCGATGGTTGCGATTGTTACGACGCTGCCCTCCTTCACTCATGCTGAAAACAGCTGCTTGAGGCCAATCATCGCCACGCAGGCAAGAGCGGCAGCACCGCCTTTATCCTGCCGGTCCTTGCGGGCGCGCTCCCAAGCCTGCTCCTCATTCTCGACCGTGATGATACCATTGCCGATAGCGAGCTGATGTTCCAAGGCAAGCTGCTGCAGGCCCCGGGCGCTTTCATTGACCACGACATCGTAATGCGAGGTCTCACCCCGGATGACGCAGCCAAGCGCTACATAGCCGTCATAGGCCCGGTCACCCTTGCGGTTCATCGCGAAACGGATCGCCGCCGGCAATTCCAGCGCGCCGGGCACGTCAATCCGGTCATATTCGAAGTCAGATGCCTCGATTACCGCCTTGGCGCCTTCGAACAGCGCGTCAGCGATATCCTCGTAGAACCGGGCCTCGACGATCAGGACACGCGGCTTGCGGATATCGATGGAAAGGCTGCCCTTAACCTGCGACTTCCGGGTGGAGAAGGATTTGATCTTCGCCGGCTTCTTCTTCGTCGCCGGTTTGCGTGCGCGCGAGACCATGCGTCAGCCCTCCCTCCGAACCTCGATGGGCCGGGTCTCCACCACGGTCAGACCATAGCCCTCCAGCCCGACGATGGTACGCTGCACGTTCGACAGAACGATCATGTCCTTCACCCCCAGATCAATCAGTATCTGTGCCCCGATGCCATAATCCCGGAGTTGCGCAGCGTTTTCAACCGGTTCCCCCAGCTTTTGACGGACGCGGTCGGACAATGCGGTGGCGCGGGGTTCACGGATCAGTACCACCACGCCCCTATCGGCCTCGCCGATCATCTGCATGGCGCCATGCAGGACACCCGACCGGCCGCCATGGTCGCCCAGAACGTCCTCAATCACGTTCAGGGCATGGACGCGGACCATCACGGGCTTGCCGTCGGCGACATCACCCTTCACCAGGGCGATATGCTCGGCGTACTCCACCCGGTTGCGGTAGACAATCATCCGGAACTTGCCACCCCAGATGCTGTCGATCTCGCTCTCCACCACACGCTCGACAAGATTGTCGTGGCGGCGGCGATAGCCGATCAGATCGACGATGGTGCCGATCTTGAGATTGTGGAACTGGGCGAACTTCACCAGATCCGGCAGCCGGGCCATGGTGCCGTCATCATTCATGATCTCGCAGATCACACCCGACGGATTAAGCCCTGCCAGCCGCGCGATATCGACGGCAGCTTCAGTGTGGCCGGCGCGCACTAGCGTACCGCCATCCCGCGCCATCAGCGGGAAGATATGGCCAGGCACGGCAAGGTCCTGAGGCCCCTTGGTGGGATCGATGGCAACTGCAATGGTGCGGGCACGGTCAGCGGCGGAGATGCCTGTCGTGACGCCCTCGCGCGCCTCGATCGAGACTGTGAACGCCGTCTGGTGGCGCGAGGCGTTGTGCTGCGCCATCAACGGCAAGCGAAGCTGCTCAATACGTTGCCGCGTCATGGCAAGGCAGATCAGCCCGCGGCCATAACGCGCCATGAAATTGATGGCGTCCGCATTGGCCTTTTCGGCGGGGATGTAAAGATCGCCCTCATTCTCGCGATCTTCCTCGTCCACCAGAATCACCATCCGCCCGTTGCGGGCTTCTTCAATGATCTCTTCCGCAGACGCGATGTAGCGCTTGATATCGTCCTGCGCGGTCACGATGCCTTACTCCATTGCTGCAGGCGTGCGACGTAACGCGCCAAGGTGTCGATTTCCACATTCACACGGTCCCCGACCTTGAGAGCCCCCAGAGTGGTGACCTCCTGGGTATGCGGGATCAGGTTTACGCCGAAAGTCGCGCCGTCTACATGGTTCACCGTCAGGGAGGCGCCGTCGACTGTGATCGAGCCCTTTTCGGCGATGAAAGGTGCAAGTCCTTCAGGTGCGCGAAATACGACGCGCATCGACTCTCCTTCCCGTCTGACGTCGGTCACCTCGGCAACGCCATCGACATGGCCTGAGACGATGTGACCACCTAGTTCATCGCCAACTTTCAGGCTCCGCTCCAGATTTATGCGGCTTCCCTCTTTCCAATCCGCAAGCACGGTGCGCGACATGGTTTCCGCGGAGACGTCAACCGCAAACCAGTCCGCCCCCTTCTGCACCACCGTCAGGCAAACGCCGGAGCAGGCAATCGATGCTCCGATCGCGATGCTGGCCGTATCATAGCCGGTGCGGATGCGCAGATGGATGTCGCCGCGATCTTCGCGGGAGATCAGGGTGCCGATGTCGGTGATGATGCCTGTGAACATGGTGCTAGTTTTAGTGGGCGCGGACGAAGGTTTCTAGCAGGTCGTCGTCAAGAATATCGCTGCGCATCCGGCGCCAGCGCGGTGCTTCCCCAACGGCATCCACCCCAAAAGCGGCTATCGACGGCAAACCGTCGCCCCCAATGATGCTGGGCGAGCGGAACCAGATCATCCGATCCACCAGATCCGCCCGAACCAGGCTGGCCGCCAGACGGCCACCGCCCTCGACCAGAATCCGGGTCACGCCCCGCTGAGCGATCTGCTCCAAGGCCTGGCGCAGATCGGGAAAGCCCGCCTCATCCGGTTCCACGGCGATGACCTCGACTCCGCAATCCTCAAATGCGCGCCGCCGGGTGGCATTGACATCCTCGCGGGTGATCAGCCAAGTTGGAACCTGCTTCGCTGTGACCACCATCCGGGCCGTCAGGCTGAGCCGCAGGCGGCCATCCAGGATGATGCGGACCGGAGGTCGCTTTGGCAACCCGGGTAACCGGCAGGTCAGTTCGGGATCGTCCTGCAGAGCCGTGTTGCTGCCGACCATGATGGCATCATGCCGCGCCCGCAGCAGATGAGCCCGCATCCGTGAAACGGGATTGGTGATCCATTTGCTATCGCCGGTATGTGTCCCGATGCGGCCGTCCAGGCTGACCGCCAGTTTCAGCGTGATCATGGGGCGGCCAAGCTGACGCGTGGAAAAGAATCCGGCGTTAAGTTCCATTGCCGCGATTTCCAGGCAGCCTTCATCGACCTGAATACCTGCTTCACGCAGGGCTGCGAAGCCTTTGCCTGAAACCCTTGGATCGGGATCCTCCACAGCCGCCACGCAACGCGCGATCCCGGCTTCGATCAGCGCATCGGCGCAGGGCGGCGTCTTGCCGTGATGGCTGCACGGTTCCAATGTCACATAGGCAGTCGCACCGCGCGCAGTGTCGCCTGCTTCGCGCAATGCCATGGTTTCGGCATGCGGGCGGCCACCAGGCTGCGTCCAGCCTCGTCCCACGATGCGGTCGTCTTTGACGATCACACAGCCGACCGCCGGATTGGGCCAAGTATTGCCCAGTCCACGCGCCGCCAACCCGAGCGCGATGCGCATATAGCGCTCGTCCCGGGCGACGGCAGATATGTCAGTCATCGTTGCTGCCAGGACCACCCAAGGAGCCGATGAATTCCTCGAAGTCCTTGGCCTCACGGAAGTTGCGGTAGACCGAGGCGAAGCGGACATAGGCAACCTTATCGAGGGCCGCCAAACCATCCATTACCAGCTCGCCAATGGTGTCCGATTTGATTTCGCTTTCACCCGAACTCTCAAGACGGCGGACGATACCATTGATCAGGCGCTCGATGCGCTCCGGGTCGATGGGCCGCTTGCGGGTCGCGATCATGATGGAGCGCGCCAGCTTGTCGCGGTCGAACGGAACCTTCAGGCCGTTCTTCTTCACCACCGTCAGTTCGCGGAGCTGAATCCGTTCAAACGTGGTGAAGCGCGCGCCGCAATTCGGGCAGAACCGCCGCCGCCGAATGGCCGAATTGTCTTCGGTCGGCCGCGAGTCTTTCACCTGGGTATCGTCATTGCCGCAGAACGGACAACGCATCGTTCAATTTCCCCCGCCTAGAGTTTGTACGCGTCACATCTGCGGGTAGATGGGGAAGCGGCGGCACAGGGCCGTCACTTTCTCCGCTACCGCGCGCTCGACGTCGGAATTGTCATTTGTCTTCTTCGCCAAACCGTCCAGAATATCGGCGATCAGACCGCCGATCTGCCGGAATTCAGCGGCTCCAAAGCCGCGTGTCGTGCCGGCCGGGCTGCCCAGGCGGACGCCCGAGGTGACCGTTGGCTTTTCGGTATCGAACGGCACACCGTTCTTGTTCGCGGTGATGCGGGCGCGCTCGAGGCTTTCGACGGCGACGTTGCCCTTCAGCCCCTTCGAACGCAGATCGACCAGCATCAGATGGTTGTCGGTGCCGCCGGAAACGAGGTCATAGCCACGCTCCTGCAGGGCCCCGGCCATGGCCTTGGCGTTGTCGACCACGGCCTGGGCATAGGTGCGGAATTCCGGAGTCAGCGCCTCGCCGAAGGCAACGGCCTTGGCGGCGATGACATGCATCAGCGGACCGCCCTGCAGGCCCGGGAAGACAGCCGAATTGATCTTCTTCGCCAGCGCTTCGTCGTTGGTCAGCACCATGCCGCCGCGCGGGCCGCGCAAAGTCTTGTGAGTCGTGGTGGTAGCGATATGCGCATGCGGGAACGGGCTCGGGTGTACGCCGCCAGCGACCAGGCCGGCGAAATGCGCCATATCGACCATGAATATCGCGCCAACGCTGTCGGCGATCTCGCGGAAGCGGGCAAAGTCCCAGAAACGCGGATAGGCCGAACCGCCGGCGATGATCAGCTTGGGCTTATGCTGGTCGGCCAGCTTGGCGACCTGGTCCATGTCGATGCGGTGGTCGTCCTGGCGGACGGTGTAAGGCACGACGTTAAACCACTTGCCCGACTGGTTGGCGGCCGAGCCGTGCGTAAGATGCCCACCGGCGGCGAGATCCAGACCCATGAAGCTGTCGCCCGGCTTCAACACGGCCATGAAGACCGCCTGATTGGCCTGCGCACCGGAATGCGGCTGCACATTGGCGAAACCGCAGTTGAAGATTTTCTTGGCGCGCTCGATCGCCAGCGTCTCGGCGATGTCGACAAATTCGCAGCCATTGTAATAGCGCTTGCCCGGATAGCCTTCGGCATACTTATTGGTCAGCACCGAGCCCTGCGCTTCCAGAACGGCGCGGCTGACGATGTTTTCCGAAGCGATCAGCTCGATCTGGTTCTGCTGGCGATCCAGCTCGCCGGTGACGGCCGCATAGAGCTCGGGGTCGGCCTGAGCAAGGTTGCGCTCGAAAAAGCCGGCATGGGTAACGGAGGGCTTTGCGGCGGTGCTGGACATGAATGGTACTCCGAAGTCTAGGCGTAAAAGTTCCGATTAGGCAGCGCCGAGCTTGGCGACACGGCGGGCATGCCGCCCGCCTTCAAACGGGGTCTCGAGAAAGGTCTTGAGGCAGTCTTTCGCCGTATCGAGCCCGATCAGCCGGGCGCCCAGGGCAATGACATTGGCGTCGTTGTGCTGGCGCGCCAGGCGGGCCGTCAGATGATCGTGGCAAAGGGCGGCCCGGCAGCCAGGAATGCGATTGGCAGCAATGGAAATGCCGATGCCGCTGCCGCAGATGGCGACACCGAACTGCGCCTCGCCGCGGGAAACCGCCTCGCCGAGGGCGCGGCCGAAATCGGGATAATCGACGCTATCGGCGCTCAAGGTCCCCAGATCAACAACTGAATAGCCCTGAGCCTTGAGGTCGTCTCGCAGGAGGTTCTTCAACTCGAAACCTGCGTGATCGGCGGCAAAGGCGACCGTGGGCTTGGACATCGGCGGGTACCTCGGGGAAGAACGCGCGGACCCTACAATATCCGGTGGCTAGTGCCAACCCTACCAACAAGAAAATGCCGTTTCCGGCTGAACTTCCACCCGCTCGCATTCGGGGTAAATCAAGAACTTTTTCTAAAAAGAAAAGCCCGGCGGGTATCCGCCGGGCCTTCCGCTCCGCCGAAGCGGATCAGTTCACGTAGTCGTAGGAACCGTTCTTCCAGACATACACCTTGTAAGCCGGGGTGGTGGTGTCGCCCTTGGCGTCGAACGAAACCTCGTTCAGCACGGTGCTGAACTTGCCCGAGCGGATCGCCTTCTCCACATCGGACGTCTTGAACGACTTCGCCTGGGTGGCAGCTTCGGCCCAGATCTGCACCGCGGCGTAGGTGTACAGGGTGTAACCCTCGGGGTCGTAGCCCTGCGCCTTGAACTTGTCGACCAGCGGCTTGGCGGCCTCGTTCTTGCGCGGGTCGGCGTCGAAGGTCATCAGCGTGCCCTCGCCGGCCGGGCCGGAGATCGCCCAGAACTGCTTGTCGACCAGAGCGTCACCGCCCATCAGCACGGCGTTCATGCCCTGCTCCTTGGCCTGACGGATGATCAGGCCGCCTTCCGGATGGTAGCCGCCGAGATAGATCAGCTCGATGCCGGCCGCCTTCATCTTGGAAACGAGCGCCGAGTAGTCCTTCTCGCCGGGCGTGATCGCCTCGTACATCGTTTCCTGCACGCCCTTGCTGTTCAGGCGCTTCTTGGTCTCGTCGGCAAGACCCTTACCGTAAGCGGTCTTGTCATGCAGGATCGCGACCTTCTTGCCCTTGAACTTCTCAAGGATGTAGTCGCCGGCGACGATGCCCTGCTGATCGTCACGGCCGCAGACGCGGAAGACATTCTTGTAGCCGCGGTCGGTGAAGGTCGGGTTGGTCGAGGCCGGCGTGATCTGCAGGATGTTCTCTTCCTTGTAGACATCCGACGCCGGGATCGACGAGCCCGAGCAGAAGTGGCCGATCACAGCGGCGACCTTTTCCTGCGCCGCGCGGTTGGCCACCGCCACCGCCTGCTTCGGATCGCACTGATCGTCGCCGAGGATCAGCTCAACCTTCTGACCGTTGACGCCGCCCTTGGCATTCAGATCGGCGACGGCCATTTCGGCACCGCGCTTCATCTGTTCACCGAAGGAAGCGAGCTGACCGGTGATCGGGCCGTTCAGCGCGATTTTCACCTGGGCTGACGCCGCGCCGGCGAACAACCCCACGGCTGCGATGACAGCCAAACCTGTCGAAAGTTTACGCATTGTCCTCTCCCTGTTTGATGCGCTGGTTCAAGAGTTTAGTCCAGTCCCGCGGGGCTCGGCAACAACCTCCGGTGACGGTCACTTTTCCCGCCACCCTAGCAACCCGTTCCGCTCGTAAAGCCACGGATACTGATGAACCATGAGATCCGCCAAAGTGATGCGGTATCCAAGGGTCGCGAGCCCCCAAAGGACCGCGGTGGAAACCAGATAGGGCAGCACGGCCAGCAACTGCTCCTGGAACAAAGCGTAAGCCAGGAAGCGGTTGGCGGCTGCGAGCAGCAGGCTATAGGGCACCACCTGCCAGTATGGCCGCCAAGTTCCCGCAATGGCCTGTCCCATCAAAAAGGCACAGCCGCCGGTCAGGATCACCGTCAGCCCGATGAATACTCCGATGCTCTCGCCGAGGATCGCGTTCATCCATGTCCCCCTTCGAGATAGGCGGCGCGAATTTGCTCGTTCGCCAGCAGCTCGGCGCCCGGGCCAGACATGGTGATCTTGCCGTTGACCAAGACATAGCCGCGATGCGCAAGCTTCAAGGCGTGATAGGCATTCTGCTCCACCAGCAATACCGTGACGCCGTCGCGCTTATTGATCTCCTCGATGATGGAAAAGATCTGCTTCACCACCAGCGGCGCGAGACCAAGCGAGGGCTCGTCGAGCAGCAGCAGGCGCGGACGGCTCATCAAGGCGCGTGCAATCGCCAGCATCTGCTGCTCGCCGCCGGAAAGTGTGCCGCCGCGCTGATCCCGGCGCTCCTTCAAGCGCGGGAATAAGGTGAAAGCACGTTCCAGATCTTCGTCAAAATGCGCGGGATTGGACGCGACCGCGCCCATGCGAAGATTTTCCAGAACAGTCATGCGGGGGAAAATCCGCCGCCCTTCCGGCGCATGAGCCAGGCCAAGACGGACGAGCTGATGCGTCGGAACGTTGACGATGCTCTTCCCTGCCAACTGTACATCACCATGACGCGGCTTGGGATTGCCGCAGATTGTCATCAGCAAGGTGGATTTGCCGGCCCCGTTCGCGCCGATCAGAGCAACGATTTCGCCCTCGGCGACTTCGAGGTCGACGCCCTTCAGAGCGTGCACCGCGCCATAATAGGTGTGAATGCCGGAGACGCGCAGCATCAGGCTGCCCCCGCTTCGCTGGTTTCTGGCTCGCCGAGATAGGCACGGATCACCGCCGGATCGTTGCGGATTTCCTCAGGGCTGCCATCGGCAATCTTCTTACCGTAATCGAGCACGATGATATGGTCCGAAATCTGCATCACGACGCTCATGTCATGTTCGATCAGCAGCACGCCGCAGTTATGGTGATCGCGAATGAAGCGAAGCAATCCGTTGAGTTCGGCTGACTCGCGTGGATTGAGGCCCGCAGCCGGCTCATCGAGACACAGCAACACAGGCTCAGTACACATCGCCCGGGCAATCTCAAGGCGGCGCTGTCCGCCATAAGGCAGGCTGCCGGCCTGCTCGTCAGCCACCGATAGAAGGTTGGTCCGATCCAGCCAGTACCGCGCCCGGTCGACCGCCTCCGCCTCAGCCTTGCGATAGCCCTTCCATCCGAACAGGCCCAGCAAGGTATAACCCGAGGCCCGCATCAACTTGTTGTGCTGCGCGACGATGAGGTTCTCAAGGACCGTCATCTTGGGGAACAGACGGATATTCTGGAAGGTACGCGCTACCCTTGCCTTTCCGGCTATATCGTTGCCATACATCCGTTCCAGCAGGAACTGCTGTTCGCCATTGGTGAGCGTCAGACGTCCGACGCTCGGGCGGTAGAAGCCGGCAATGCAGTTGAAGACCGTCGTCTTGCCGGCGCCGTTGGGGCCGATGATGGCGGTGATCTCACCCGGCCATGCATCGAAAGAGACGTCGTTGACGGCGACCAGGCCGCCGAACCGCATCGTCAGATGTTCGACCCGCAGCAGCGGGATCTTAGCCGCGCTCATGGCTTGCCTCCTCCGCTGCTGGATGGTTGCGTGGAAAGACGCAGGGTCGGTTCGCGATGGGCCAGCAGACCCTGAGGCCGCCAGATCATGATCAGCACCATGGCCGCACCGAAGGCCAACATGCGGAACAGAGAGAATTCTCGCGCCAGCTCCGGCAGCAGCGTGAGGAAAGCTGCCGCCAGCACGATGCCGGCCTGGCTGCCCATGCCGCCGAGCACCACGATGGCCAGGATCACCGCGGATTCAATGAAGCTGAAGCTTTCCGGACTGATGAAGCCTTGCCGGGTGGCGAAGAAGCTGCCTGCAAAGCCGCCGAACATTGCGCCGATGGCAAAGGCGGTCAGTTTCGTATTGGTCGGATTGATGCCCAGCGCCTTGCAGGCGATCTCATCCTCACGCAGCGCCTCCCAGGCCCGGCCGATCGGCAGCTTGCGGATGCGCATGGTGAACAGGTTGGTGATCAGCGCCAGCACCAGGATGACATAGTAGAGAAAGATGATCCGATGGATCGATGAATATTCCAGGCCGAACAGCTCATGGAACGCTGTCTGGCCGTCTTCCGGGCTGCTGGTGAACGGAAAACCGAAGAATGACGGCCGCTGAATTCCCGTGATGCCATTGGAGCCGCGGGTCACATCCGTCCAGTTCAGCAGAACGACGCGGATGATCTCGCCGAAGCCGAGCGTGACGATGGCGAGATAGTCCCCCCGCAGCCGCAGCACAGGGAAACCGAGAATGATGCCGAAGGTCGCAGCAAACAATCCTGCCAGCGGCAAGGCTTCCCAGAACCCGAAGCCAAAGTTCAGCGAGAGCAGCGCATAAGTATAGGCGCCGACAGCATAGAAGGCGACATAGCCAAGGTCGAGCAATCCCGCTAAGCCGACGACGATATTCAGTCCCCAGCCCAGCATCACATAGATCAGGACGACTGTCGCAAGGTCGACGACCGTGCGGTCCGCGAAGGGCATCATCGGCAGCGCAATCGCAAAAGCAATCAACGCCGGCATGAGGTATTTATCGGCCTGACTGCCAATGCGGGTCAGGATGTCCTTGCGAGCCGGCGCATTGGACTGCAGCGGTTCAGGGCGCCCCTGGCGCAACCGCCACCAATCGAAAAAGGCCAGCAGCGCCAAGCGGCCGATAAACACGCTCACTGCAGCGTAGGCAATCCAGTGGAACCGCGCGCGGATTCCCAAGGGACCGCCGGTATCGATCGTTTCAAACCCGAGCAGAGGCAGCGCCAGGACAGCCGCCACCAGAGCCGCGAGACCTGCATCGCGCAAACGCTGAGCGAATGTCATGATCACACCTTCTCGACTTCCGGACGGCCCAACAGGCCGGTTGGGCGGAAAATCAGCACAATGACCAGGATCGAAAAGGCCGCGACGTCCTTATACTCACTGCTGAAATAGGCTGCCCAGAAGGCCTCGATGAGGCCGATCAGCATGCCGCCGAGCATGGCACCCGGCAGGCTGCCGATGCCGCCCAGCACGGCTGCGGTGAACGCCTTCAAACCGGCCAGAAAGCCGATGTAGAAGTCGACCACGCCGTAATAGAGCGTCGTCATCAAGCCGGCGACAGCAGCCAGCATGGCTCCCAGCACGAAAGTCAGCGAGATGGTGCGATCAGTATTCACCCCGAGCAAGGCAGCCATGATCCGGTCCTGCTCGCAGGCGCGTTGCGCACGTCCCAAAGGCGTTGCGGCAATGAGCCAGGAGAAACCGGCCATCAGCAGAACGGTTACCACGATGATTATGATCTGCAGATAAGAGAGCGTGACCGTGAAGGTCTCGCCCTTCATCAGTTCGATGCCGCCGCGCACCATCGGCTGCAGCGGCTTGATCCGTGCGCCCTGCGCGATCTGCACATAGTTCTGCAGAAAGATCGACATGCCGATCGCCGAGATCAGCGGCGCAAGGCGGAACGAACCGCGCAATGGGCGGTAGGCGATGCGCTCGACGGTCCAGCCATACAGGCCAGTCAGCAGCATCGAGACGATCAGCACGATCAGCAATGCCAGCGGGACCCAGGTGATTCCGACGACGCCCAGCACAGCAAAGCTTATGACCGCGATGAAGGCGCCGATCATGTAGATTTCGCCATGGGCGAAATTGATCATGCCGATGATGCCGTACACCATCGTATAGCCGATGGCAATCAAGGCGTAGACGGCGCCAAGCGTGACGCCGTTTATCAATTGTTGAAGAAAATACTCCATTGGCCCCCGTTGATCACTCCCGCCCCTCCCGCTGCTGCTTTTCTAGAACATACTGCAGCTTACGGGCGGCCAAGCGTGCCAGTTCCCTTTTCGACAGTCGCGGATCGCCAACCATCGACACTTCTGTGCCGGTTGCTGGGTCGACAGCAATCACCTGTAACGCCGCCCCGATACGGCGGAACTCGATGATAGCCTCCCCATCACCGCTCCCTGACGCGTGTGACATGAAGGGTCTGTTACCATCACTCCACGAAGCGGCTCAAGTCATATCGGCTATTTCACAACAGGTAATGAATCTTGCTGCGCGGCATAACCTACTAGGGAAATTAAATTTCCAAAGCAGTATTTTCGGTCCGGCTTGCCCGATGGAATAGGTTATTTTATATATAAAATAATTCGCTCTGGGAGGGTGAGGTGCAGATTCTCAATCCCGCCGAATGGCCGAATCCAAAAGGCTACGCCAACGGCATCGCTGCGGAAGGCCAGCTTATCTTCGTTGCCGGTCAAATCGGCTGGAATGCGCAAGGGCAATTCGACAGCGACGATCTGGTCGACCAGACGCGTCAGGCTCTGCGCAATATCGTTCGCGTACTAGCGGAAGCCGGCGCCCGGCCGGAGCACATCACCCGCATGACCTGGTTTGTGGTGGATAAGCACGAATACCGCGTCCGCAACGGCGATCTGGGCAAGGTCTATCGCGAGATCATCGGCAAACATTATCCTGCCATGACGCTGGTGCAGGTAGCCGCGCTTCTGGAGGACCGCGCGAAGGTGGAGATCGAAGCCACCGCGGTCCTCCCTTCGCAGCGTTAGTCCGCCATCTTGCGGATCATTCGGATGATGCCTGAGTAGTCGCTCTGGCCATCGCCACTCTGGACATACTCAGAGAATAGCGCAGTCGCCTCGGCGCCCAGCGGCGTCTGGATCTTCGCAGACCGCGCTGCATCCTGCGACAGCTTCAGATCCTTCAGCATCAGCTCGGCCGCAAAGCCTGGCTTGTAATCGCGGTTCGCCGCCGAGGTCGGAACCGGGCCCGGGACCGGACAATGGTTGATCAGCGCCCAGCAGGAGCCTGAGGAGTTCGAGACGATATCGAACATCGACTGCGCGGAAAGCCCAAGCTTCTCAGCCATCACAAAGGCTTCGGAAATCGCGATCATCGAAATGCCGAGGATCATGTTGTTGCAGATCTTCGCGACCTGGCCATTCCCCGCACCGCCGGCGTGGACGATCTTCTTGCCCATTGCTTCCAGGATCGGCTTGGCCTTGAAGAAAGCTTCTTCACGGCCGCCGACCATGAAGGTCAAGGCGGCATTCTCGGCGCCAGCGACGCCGCCTGAAACCGGCGCATCCAGCATCATCATGCCTTTGGCTTCTGCCGCCTGGATCACTTCACGGGCGGTTTTCACATCAATGGTGGAGCTGTCGATAAACAGAGTGCCCGGCTTGGCGGCAGCAAGGATCCCCTTCTCGCCGGTATAAACCGAGGCGACATGCTTGCCCGCCGGCAACATGGTGATCACGATTTCGACGTCGCGGACGGCATCCTGTGCATTGCCGGCTTTTTCTCCGCCGGCATCGACGACCCTCTGCACCAGGTCTGCCGACAGGTCGAACGCTTTTACCCGGTGGCCGGCCTTCAACAGGTTGCGGGCCATCGGCCCGCCCATATTGCCTACGCCAATGAAGCCGATATACGCCATCACGCTCCTCCCATTCCGCTTATCTCTTAATCGAACTGAAGTTCACCCTCCGGCACTGGCTGGAAATACGCCTCGATATCGGCGTCGGGAACTTCTTCCAGCGTCGCGGGCTTCCATTTTGGCTGGTGATCCTTGTCGATGATCACCGCCCGCACGCCTTCATAGAAATCGTGGCCCAGAGCAACATGATTGCAGATCCGCCATTCCAGGCGCATGCAATCACGCAAAGAAAGGTTACGGCCACGCCGCAACTGGGCAAAGGTCAACTTCACAGAGGTCGGCGACTTGCTGCGGATAATTTTGACCTGCTCCTGAGCGAATTCGCTCGGATCGGCCTGCAAGGCATTCATGATCTCGGCGACCGAGGCGCCGCCAAAAAGGCGGTCGATCTGCGGCTGCATTTCCGCCAGCCTCGACGGCCCCGGATCGGTGCTGAACATGGCGACGAGGGCATCGACCGCAGCTTTGGTATCGGGCGCTGCTTCGATCAGCGCATCTTCCAGGGCTTGCATCTTCTCGCGCGGCACGAAATGCGTAGCCGCGCCAGCAGTGAGTATATCGGCACCTTTGAGCCGCGCGCCAGTCAAGCCCAGATAGGTCCCCAGCTCGCCGGGGCAGCGCGGCAGGAAGTAGGTGCCACCGACATCGGGGAACAAACCGATCCCCGTTTCCGGCATTGCGAAGGTCGCGAACTCGCTGATGATCCGATGGCTGCCATGGACGGACAGGCCCACGCCGCCTCCCATGAAGATGCCGTCGATCAGGGCGATGAAGGGTTTCGGATATTCGCCGATAAGCGTGTTGCAGCGGTACTCATCATACCAGAAGCGTTTCCTGTAGTCGGTCCCTTCCGGGCCACGGTCGGCCAGCTTGCGGATATCACCGCCGGCGCAGAACGCCTTGTCTCCGGCGCCTTTGATGATAACGGCTTTGATGGCCGGGTCCGCCTTCCATTGCCGCAGATGGGTCTCGAGCGGAACACACATGTCATGCGTCAGGGCGTTCAGCGCCTTCGGGCGGTTCAACAGGATGGTGCCGACGCCGTTACGAACAGAAAACTCGATGTCTTGGGTCATGGTACTCTTTTCTCAGTAATGGCCTAGTCGAAGGAGGCGCCGCTGAAGATGTGACGCGAGATGATTACGCGCATGATCTCGTTCGTGCCTTCCAGGATCTGATGGACCCGCGCGTCCCGCAAGAAACGCTCTAGCGGATAGTCCTTCAAATAACCATATCCCCCGTGCAATTGCAGCGCCTCGTTACAGACAAAAAAGCCAGCATCCGTCGCGAAGCGCTTTGCCATGGCGCAATACAGGCTTGCATCGGGAGATTTCGCATCCAGCTTGGCAGCCGCCTGCCGGATCATCAAGCGCGCCGCGGAAAGCTCGGTCGCCATATCTGCCAGCTTGAATTGCACGGCCTGAAAGCCGCCAATCGGCTGGCCGAATTGCTTGCGGTTGGCGACATATTCCCGCGTGACCTCAAGGCAGGCTTTGGCCGCGCCCAATGAACAGGCGCCGATGTTGATGCGGCCGCCATCCAGACCCGCCATGGCGATGCGGAACCCTTCTCCCTCCGCGCCGATCAGGTTCGCTTTCGGCACCTTGCAATCTTCGAAAATGACCATGGCCGTGGGCTGGCTGTTCCAGCCCAGCTTGCGCTCCTGCGCCCCGAAGGAAAGGCCGGGTGTTCCATTCTCCACGACAAGGCAGGACACGCCGCGCGATCCGGGCTCACCGGTACGCACCATGCAGACATAGATATCGGAACGGCCGCCGCCAGATATAAAGGCCTTGGTGCCGTTCAGAATGTAATGATCGCCGGCATCCACCGCTTTAGTCTGCAGGCTGGCGGCATCGGAGCCGGCATTGGGTTCGGTCAGGCAGTAGGAAGCAAAATGCTCCATGCTGCAAAGCTTCGGGAGGAAACGGCGGCGCTGCTCCTCGTTGCCGAAGCGGTCGATCATCCAGGCCGCCATGTTGTGGATCGAGATATAGGCCGCGGTCGATGTGCAGCCGGACGCCAGTTCCTCGAAGATGATCGCGGCATCCAGCCGCCCCAGGCCGGAACCGCCGACGTCCTCCGAAACATAAATGCCGCCAAAGCCTAAGCCGGCGGCCTCGCGCAATTCCTCTACCGGGAAGTGCTTTTCCTCGTCCCATTTCGCCGCGTTCGGCTTCATCCGCTCGGCGGCGAAGCGGCTGGCCATTTCTTTAATTGCCCGCTGGTCCTCGGAAAGCTCGAACATCATGATGTTTTCTCTCCCTTAGTTTCGGGTCTTAACGGCCCGCCAGAAGGCCGTCAACCCGCCCCACTCCCGGTGCTGGATGGAGTCGCATTGGCTGAATGCCTCGTGCTAGGGTCCGGCACATGCATCTCTTTTCTACGCGCATGCTTTGCCGCCGATGCTAACGGCCCAGCCGCCCGATGCGTCATTGCCCGGTCCGTCATTGACGAGCAATGCGGATTACGGCTGGCCCTTGCGTGGATTGTCTTACGGTCTCGCCATTTTGCTGTCAGGCTTTGGGCTTGCGGTAGCGGTTACCCCTGTTATTGCGGGGAGCCCGCGCATTGTCTGGCTGCCTGGCGCTCCCCCGATCCATGGCGATCTTCTGCTGGCCATCCCGCTGGTTGCTGGCTCGTTATTGACTCGCGACAGGTTTGGCCGCCTCTCGCGGATACTTTCGCTCGGGCTGGCCGCGTTGGCGATCGCGGCCCTGATCGGCTTCGAACTTCACATGAGCCTCCTCAGCGCGGCGTCGTCCAGCCCGCCGATGCCCGTGGGCCATATGGGACCGCTTGCGGCCTTCGGCTGCCTGCTCGGCGCGATACGACTATACGTTCCGCCCGCGAAGCGTCCGACGGTCAGCAACGTGCCTCTTGGCTGGACTGTGGCCATGACCCTCGTGGCTCTAGGGCTGGCGCTTGCTATCGGGACGTTGAACATCATGCCGCAATCGCCAGCTTGGACCCAGCATGCGGCCGCCTTGCCCGATGCCGCCATCACCTTGCTGTTGACCGGAGCAGCGCTGGCCGCCCGCACTTTTCATCGCTCGCCCGATGCGGCGCCACCTGTCATGCTCGCCGGGCAGGCGATTGTCTTGCTTGGCGGAATTTCGGCTTCATTCATTCTATGGCAAGCGAATGTCGTGGCCGCGGCTGACAGCGTCGTACCGGGCTTGGCTTTTGCGGCCTGCCTTCTGGCCACCTATATGATCGCGGGCCTGATCGCGCTTGCTATCCGCATCACGCTGCAGCAGCGCATCCTCGATCAGAATCGCGCCGCGCTTCAATCCACCAACGATCTTTTTCAAGCCGCCGCTCGCAGCAGCAAGCTAGGCGTCTGGGAATGGAACCTGGCTTCTGGCGAGGTGCTCATCATAGCCAATTATCTGATGGACGACACAAGTCATTCGGCGGAGACCAATCGCATCCGCATAAAGGACTTCACCGCTATCATTCACCCGCAGGACCAATCTCGGGTCATCCGCCAAGTGAATGACAGCCTGCGCATGGGAACTCCCTTCGAATGCGAGTTCCGATTGCTGCGCGGCGATGGCCACTTCATCTGGGTTTTATCGCGTGCCGAGGTTGTCCGCAGCGAGAATAATCGACCGCTGAAGATGATCGGCAGTATCGAGGATGTCGATCAGATCAAGCGGCAAATGAACGAGCTGGAATGGCAGCGCCAGTTGCTGGAGGAACAGTCGGTCAAGCTTGCGGAAACCGCCCAGGCTCTGACCATCGCCAAGGACGCGGCTGAGGCGGCCCATCGCGCCAAGTCCAGCTTCCTCGCCATGATGAGCCATGAAATACGCACGCCGATGAATGGCGTCCTTGGTATGCTGAGCCTGATGCATAAGGGCGGCCTGGATCCCGAGGTGAAGCGATACGCGGAGGTTGCTCAGCAATCGGCGCGTGACTTGCTGAGTCTGATCGACGACATTCTCGATGTCTCGAAACTCGAGGCCGGTAAGCTGAAGATCGAAGCCGTGGATTTCGATCTGCGCCCGACGATCGACAGTGTCATCTCTCTGATGGCCCCGCGGGCGACCGAAAACGGCAACCGCATTGAGCTCGATATCACTGCAGAAGTGCCGGAGCATCTGATCGGCGATCCGCTGCGGCTGCGGCAGATCCTTGCCAACCTGCTCAGCAACGCGATCAAGTTCACCGAGAATGGTCTGGTAACCGTCACGTTGACGGCGACCGCCCTGCAGAATGGCGAATTCCTCCTGTACTGCGCCATCCGCGATACCGGGATCGGCATTGCGCCCGAAATTCAGGAAAAACTGTTTGAGCCCTTCACCCAAGGCGACGCGTCCATGACGCGACGCTATGGAGGTACCGGTCTGGGGCTGACCATTTGCCGCCATCTCGTCCATCTCATGGGCGGCGAAATCGGTGTCATCAGCGCGCCGGGCGAAGGCTCCACCTTCTGGTTTACGCTGCGCTGCCGCGAAGATGTCGAACTGGTCGCCAGATTGGCGCAGGAAACCGCCAAGCTCGCCTCCACTTCCCCGGCGAATGACATCCAGCAATCGCCGTAGTCGGCCGACGAAACACCAGCCGGCTGGAAAAAACGAAAGCGCAAGAGACTAGTGCTTCGTTACCGCCCATTAACCAGTTCATCGCAGACTGGCCTCAGGGTGGTCCGGTTTGCAGTGAGGTTGGTCATGTTACCGATTCATCCTGGCATCCTTCTCGAAAGAGCGATCACCGCCCACGGCTTCGATCTTGAGCATTTCCATGAACATGCTCGCCTGCCGCGCAGGTTGCTGAGCCTGGTACTCTCCGGCGAGCGGCCGATCTCCCTTGGCCTGGCCCTTCGGCTGGGAAAGGTTTTTGGAACTTCACCCTGGGTCTGGCTTGCGTTTCAGGAGCGGTTTAATAAAGCTCTCTGAATGACCGAGAGCTATCTACCCCCGCTTCCATCCTTCCCCATTTCCCGTCCCCGGCGTCTGCGGCGTGCCGACTGGGTGCGGCGTCTTGTTGCCGAACAGCATGTGAGCGTCGACGACCTGATCTGGCCGATCTTCATCCATGATCAGGCGAAGAATGCCCCCATCCCGTCCATGCCCGGCGTCGAGCGCCTCAGTATCGACGCGGCCGTGACTGCGGCGAAGGAAGCCGAACAGCTGGGCATCCCCGCGATCGCGCTTTTCCCCGCCACCGATCCCGCGCTGAAGACCGAAACCGGCAAGGAAGCGACCAACCCCGACAACCTGATTTGCCGCACCGTCCGCGCCATCAAGGCTGCAACGACGAATATCGGCATCCTCTGTGACGTCGCCTTGGATCCCTATACGAGCCATGGCCATGACGGCCTGCTCAAGGACGGGGAAATCATCAACGACGAGACTGTCGCCGTGCTGGTCGAGCAGGCCCTGGTGCAGGCCCGGGCAGGCTGCGACATCATCGCGCCGTCCGACATGATGGATGGCCGTATCGGCGCTATCCGCCAGGCCCTGGACAAGGAAGGTTTCCAGCGCGTTCAGATCATGGCCTATGCGGCGAAATACGCGTCCGCCTTCTACGGCCCGTTCCGCGATGCAGTCGGCTCGGCGGTCAATCTGGGGCTCGGCGACAAGCGGACCTATCAGATGAATCCCGCAAATGGCGATGAGGCTTTGCGCGAGGTCGCGCTGGATATCGCCGAGGGTGCCGACATGGTCATGGTCAAGCCTGGCATGCCCTATCTGGATATCTGCTGGCGCGTAAAGCAAGCCTTCAAACTGCCGACCTTCGCCTATCAGGTGTCCGGCGAATACGCGATGCTGGCAGGCGCGGCCGAGCGTGGCTGGCTCGACCGCAGCAAGGTCGCTTGGGAGAGCCTGCTCTCCTTCAAACGGGCCGGTTGCGACGGCGTACTGACCTATTTCGCGCTAGACATTGCCCGCATGATTGCGGAGGGAAAGCGGCTGTAAATTTTCAGCCGCTTTCCAACTCTCAATAGGCTTTGGTCTTCTTGGCTTCCAAGCGGGCCATCAGGCTGGACGTATCCCAGCGATTGCCGCCCATCTGTTGGACCTCGCCATAGAACTGGTCGACCAGGCTGGTAACCGGCAGGCTGGTGCCGTTGCGCCGCGCTTCGGCCAAGCAGATACCGAGATCCTTGCGCATCCAGTCAACGGCGAAGCCGAAATCGAACCTGCCTTCAACCATCGTCTTGGCGCGATTGTCCATCTGCCAGGACTGTGCTGCACCCTTGGAAATCACTTCTACCGCCTTCATGACGTCCAGTCCGGCGGCGCGGCCAAAAGCCAGCGCCTCGGCAAGAGCCTGCACCAGCCCGGCGATGCAGATCTGGTTCATCATCTTCGTGAGCTGTCCGCTTCCCGGTGGGCCCATCAGGTTCTGCATCTTGGCATAGGCCTGGATGACCGGCTTCACCTTTTCATAATCGGCCGCGTCGCCGCCGCACATGATGGTCAGCTGACCATTCTCCGCTCCCGCCTGGCCGCCAGATACCGGCGCATCGACGAAGCCCAGGCCGGCTTCCTTTGCCCTGGCATGCAACTCCCGCGCAACATCCGCTGAGGCGGTGGTGTGGTCGACGAAGATGGCCCCCTTGGCCATGCCGGCGAAGGCTCCTGTCTCGCCATAGACGACCGAACGCAGATCGTCGTCGTTGCCGACGCAGGCCATGACGAACTCGGCCCCGGTGGCGGCCTCCTTCGGAGTGGCGGCTTTCCGGCCTTTATGCTGCTCAACCCAGCGGTCCGCTTTGGCGGGGGTGCGGTTCCAGACGGTCACCGTATGGCCGGCCTTAACTAAGTGTCCGGCCATCGGAAAGCCCATCACGCCGAGACCGATGAAAGCCACATTCGCCATCGTTTCCCCCAAAATAGCTGAATAATGAATGAGTTAGCTCTAGGAGCCGCGACAGCAGTTTGCACGAAGCCGGCCGGCGGGGCAATGCACTGATCGCCCCTCTTATCCGGCGACTGAGCCGGGCACAGACACAATTAGTGCTTGCAGCACAAGGGAAATTAAGGTAAACAAGACGCTGAGTAACCATACCTGGCGTGGGAGAAGCCCATTATGCCGCTCGAAATCCTCGGCGCAGGGGCCGCGGCGGGCAGCAGCGGTGCAAATGCCCGCGGTGCTCGCTTGGTACCAAGTGAAACGTCCAATGCTGCTTCCGCAGCAGTGCCGACGCAAAGCGAAAATACTGAACGACGGATGATGGAACTGCCATCACCGGCGCCGAATGTTGCCGCGTACCTGAGCCCCTTCATTCGCCTGGATCTGCAGACTCGGCTTGCCATCGTGCAGTATCGCGACAGCGAAACCGGTGAAGTACAGCAGCAGTATCCCAGCCCGCGTGTGGTGCGTGAGTATCAGCAAAACCGGCCTGAGACGGAGAGCAATTCGGCTCAACCGCAACAGGCCAAGATCGTGGGTAGCGCTGAGGACAAAGCCGCCCATGCATCCGCCGCCGTCGGCGGCAAGGCGTCCTTCCAGGCTACGGCGTCCTTTATGGGCACGACAACGGCCGCGGCGCCAAGCGGTCAGAACACAAAAGGTCGGCAAGTGGCTGTCGCCTGATTTTAGGTACGCACAGCCTCTTCCTGCCATCCGCCTGTAATTCATTCGCGAATCTGTTAAGTCTTCTCAACCCGGCCCCGGATTGAGGACACATGCGCTGGATTCTGCGGCTTTTGCTTCTGCTGGTTCTTCTTGCGGGCGTTGCCGCACTCAGCCTTTATTTCATCGCCCGTTCCTCCCTGCCTGAACTCACTGGCGAGATCAAAGTCGACCAAGCCCTCACCGGTCCGGTGGAGATTTTACGCGACCGCAATGCCGTTCCGCATATTCGGGGAAACACCCGTAACGATGTGGCCTTTGGCTTAGGTTTCGCCCATGCCCAGGATCGCCTGTGGCAGATGGAAGTGAACCGGCGCGTCGCCGCCGGCCGATTGGCTGAATTGTTCGGCGAAGCCGCCCTCGCTACTGACAAGTTCCTGCGCACGCTCGGCATCCGCCGTAAAGCCGTCGCTGCTTTCGCAGCCTTGCAGCCCGAGACACAGAGCTATCTGCAAGCCTATGCCGATGGCGTGAACGCCTTTCTGAGCAAACGCCCGAGCGCACTGCCGATCGAGTTCATGGCCTTCGATGTTGAGCCGGAGCCGTGGACGCCAGCCGATTCACTCGGCTGGCTGAAGATGATGGCTTGGGACCTGAGCGGAAATTGGGGCAGCGAACTGGCTCGCCTGAACCTGGCGCGGCGCCTGAGCAAGAAACAGATCGAAGAGTTTTATCCGCCTTATCCTGGCGATGCGCCGGTGGCGCTGGCGGAGATGAGCGACGTCTACAAAGAGGTGGCGGAAGCCCTCGATGTCGAAAACCTGATCCGCGCCCTGCCGATCCCCCAGGAAGGCATCGGCTCAAACAACTGGGTCGTCAGCGGCAATCGTACCGTTACCGGCGCGCCGCTTCTGGCGAATGATCCTCATCTTGGCCTCACCTCGCCTTCGATCTGGTATTTCGCTCATTTGGCGGCGCCGGACGGCTCGGTGGTCGGCGCTACCTTGCCCGGCGTGCCTGGCGTCATTCTAGGCCACAATGGCCGCGTTGCCTGGGGTTTCACCAATACTGGACCTGACACCCAGGATCTCTTCATCGAGAAGATCGATCCCCAGGACCCGACGCGGTATCTCACCCCAGACGGCAGCGCAGCATTCGAGACCCGCACCGAGGTTATCAAAGTTCGCAGACAAGACGACGTTACACTCACGGTCCGCGAGACGCGGCATGGTCCGGTGATCTCCGACGTTCATCCAAGAGCGCGCAGCATGGTGGAGGCAGGCTATGTGCTTGCCTTCGCCTGGACGGCGCTGCTCGACGACGACACCACGGCGGATTCAATCGTGGGAATGCAGGCGGTTTCGGACTGGAACAGCTTTCTTGAGAATTTCCGCCGCTATGTCACACCGCAGCAGAACGTCGTCTACGCTGATCGCGAAGGCAATATCGGCTTCCTGGCGCCAGGCGTAATCCCCATCCGCAAGCCAGAGAATGATCTCAAAGGCCTGGCACCAGCACCGGGCTGGGACGCGCGCTATGACTGGGCAGGCTTCATTCCCTTCGAGCAGCTGCCCCGCGTCTACAATCCGCCGAGCGGAATGATTGTGACGGCCAATCACAAGATCGTCCCTGACAGCTATCCGCATTTCCTCACCTCAGAATGGGGAGAGCCTTACCGGGCACAGCGTATCGAGCAGTTGATCCGCGAGCGGCCCGTCCATTCGGTCGAAAGCTTCAAGCAGATTCAGGGCGACACCATGTCTCTCATGGTGGCGGACCTGCTGCCATTGATGATTGCAGCACCAATAAAGCCGCAGCCGGTGAATTCCGAGCTGCCATCCGCGCATGCCATGCTGACAGCCTGGGATGGCAGCATGGTCGAAAACCGGGCCGAGCCCCTGATCTTCCAGGCGTGGTATCGCGAACTGACGCGCCTGGTGCTCGCAGACGAGCTGGGCGAGGCCTTCCAGCCGCTATGGCGCTTCCGCCCCACGCTGATGAAGAACATCCTGACCGATTTCGACGGACAGTCGCGCTGGTGCACGAATGTCGCCACAGGCATCCCGACTGCTTGCGCCGCTTTGATTGCTGAAGCGCTAGACCTCGCCTTGAGCGACCTGAAGGCCCGCTATGGATCGGACATCAGCCGCTGGCGGTGGGGCGACGCCCATGTCACCAAGGCCCCACACCGTCCCTTCAGCAATCTGCCGATCCTGCGCCGCCTCTTTGAGGTGAGCGTTCCCAGCCCCGGGGACGCGTTTACCATCAATGTCGGCCGCAACGACCTGGGCCACACAGACGAGCCCTTCGCCAACCGCCATGCCCCCTCGCTACGGGCAATCTACGACCTCTCCGACCTCAACCGTTCGCAATTCGTCCACACGACTGGCCAGTCGGGGCACCCATTTTCACAATTTTACAGGAATTTAGCCGGTCCCTGGGCCTCGGTTCAGTACATTCCGATTTCCCTGCGGCCGGCCGATAGCGAGGCCGGGGCGCTGGGCCGGCTGCGCCTGATCGGGCGCTGAATCCTTACGGTTTTTCAATATTCTATTTACCCCAAGCATACGATAAGAAGGGGCGGGTTGGCGTGCCGTGCGGATTCGGCGCGGCATGGGCATGGAGTGTTTCAATGCTGATCATTATCGGCTCCATAGTCGGCCTCGGCTGCGTGCTGGGTGGATACATGGCGATGGGCGGAAAGCTTTCCGTCCTCTATCAGCCGTTCGAACTGGTCATCATTGGCGGCGCCGGTGTGGGCGCATTTATCGTGTCCAACCCGAAGCCCGTCCTTAAAGCCGCGCTTAACGGTTTTAAGATCGCCTTCAAAGGCCCCCGCTATACCAAGGACGATTATCTCGAGCTGCTTTCGATGATGTACAGTGTCTTCAAGCTCGCCAAGAGCAAGGGCATGCTGGCACTGGAGCAGCACATCGAGAAACCGGAAGAGAGCAAGCTCTTCACCCAGTTTCCGAAATTCATGGCCGACCACCATTCCATGGAGTTTCTGTGCGACTATCTCCGCCTGATGACCCTGGGCAGCGAGAACCCGCACGAGATGGAAGCCCTGATGGACATGGAACTGGAGATTCATCACGCCGAGGACCATTTGGCCGGCCAGGCGCTGACCAATTTCGGCGACGCCTTTCCTGCCTTGGGTATCGTCGCCGCCGTGCTCGGCGTTATCAAAACCATGGGCTCGATCAGCGAGCCGCCTGAGGTGCTGGGCCGTCTGATCGGCGGCGCTCTGGTGGGTACCTTCCTTGGCATCTTGCTCTCTTACGGCATCGTTTCGCCGATCGCGGCCGCGGCCAAGGCCACGATGGAGCATGATCAGAAATACATGCTGTGCATGAAGGCTGGGCTTCTGGCCCATCTGCAGGGCTATGCGCCGGCGGTTTCGGTGGAATTCGCGCGCAAATCCCTGATGTCGAATGTCCGCCCGACCTTCTACGAGGTTGAAGAGGCGACCAGCAAGGTTCAGTCGGTTTGATACGGGCAGTGAGCTGATCGATGGCGACGAGCGAGGGCGAACGCCCAATTATCGTCAAGAAGATCAAGAAAGGCGCTCATGCCCATCATGGTGGCGCGTGGAAGGTGGCCTATGCCGACTTCGTGACCGCGATGATGGCGTTCTTCCTGCTGCTCTGGCTGCTGAACGTCACCACCGACGAGCAGAAAAAGGGCGTTGCGGATTACTTCTCTCCCGCTTCGGTGAGCCGCAGCCTGTCTGGCGCCGGCGGCGTTCTTGGCGGCCGAACCATCATCGAAGATGGCGGCAAGATTTCCAGCTTCGGCCTGCCAACGGTCATCGTTGGGCCTTCACCGGAAAAGTCCGATCAGCCGGATCAGCCGCAATACGATCAGAAATACGAAGATTCGCGTCAGCCGCCGCCAGCACCTGGCGAACGGGGCGACACCTTCCCCGATCCCTCGGCGGCACAGTCCGGCGCCGCCCAGCAGAACTTCGACGGCCTCGATCTGCAGCAGATCGATCCGGAGCTGGCCCGTGAGCGCTTGCAGCAAATCGAGGCGGAGAATTTCCGCGAAGCGGAGATGCAGATCCGTCAGGCGATCCAGGAGAATCCGCAATTGGCGGAATTGTCCAAGCAGATCGTCTTCGACAATACGCCTGAAGGATTCCGCATCCAGCTGGTCGACGAAGAGCAATCTTCGATGTTCCCCTCGGGCAGTGCGGTGTTGAATGATCGTGCCCGCCGCCTCATGCAGCAGATCGCGCAGGTGGTCGCGAAATTGCCCAATAAGCTTGCGATCAGCGGCCATACCGACGCGCAGCCTTTCCGTGGACAGGGTGCCTATTCGAACTGGGAATTGTCGGCCGATCGTGCGAATGCCGCGCGCCGCGCCATGCTGGAGGCTGGCGTGCCGATCGAACGCATCCGCCAGGTCACGGGTAACGCCGACCAGGATCCGCTGATCAAGGACAATCCACTGGATCCTCGCAATCGCCGTATTGCGATCCTGCTGCTGAGCGATGTGCCAGTGGGCGGTAATGATGCTGCTGGTGCCGGACCTGTGCGTCCTGGCCCCCTGCGCGCGCCGCCACCCCCGCCACCACCGCCTCCTGGTCTGGATGGTCCCGGACCGAGCAACGGCATGATCCGCCTCCTCCCCAACCGGTGATGAGGCTGGTGATGTCGAACAACGCTTCTGATCTTCCCGTCTCCAGGTCCGCAGCACCGATATATGTCGATCCGTTCGCCGATCCGGCCGCCTTCGATGGTGTCATTGTCCGGCGTATCTTCGCCTATCTGGTCGATCTGATCGCGCTTGTTGGCGTGATCTTCCTCTACAAGATCGCGGTCGGGCTGCTGACCATTGTCACCTTCGGGCTGCTGACACCCATTCTGGTGCTGGTTGGAGCTGCGATACCGTTGGCCTATCACACGCTCACCATCGGCGGTTCGGCTTCGGCCACGCCGGGCATGCGGCTCTTTGACCTTCAGGTTTCAACCTGGAACGGCGGCAAACCGGGTTATTTGCAGGCCTTGCTCCAGACTGCGGCTTTCTACGTGACGGTTGGCCTGACCAGCGGCCTGATCCTGATCTGGGCCTTGTTTAACAACCGTCGGCGCTGCCTGCACGATCTGCTCTGCGGCACCGTGGTTCATCGCCGCCGCAAAGTGGCCTGACAGGGCAGATTACCCCTCCCCAAAGCGTTCATTTACGCTAAGCTTGTAACAGGTTTTGACAGTTATGGGCTGCGAGTGAAACACCGCCTGCAGATACCTTTGCGGCACTTCTTCGCTACGCCGCCGACACCATGCCCCTATCTCGCGGGACGGCTGGAGCGGAAGGTTGTCACCCTGTTGGCGGGCGATGATCCCGATGGGCTGCATAACGCGCTCAGCCAGGCCGGTTTCCGCCGCAGCCAGGATCTGGCCTATCGCCCCGCCTGTGAGAACTGCAATGCCTGTGTGCCGGTTCGCGTGCCGGCTGCCGATTTCGTTCCCAATGCCAGTCACCGCAAGATTTGGCGGCGCAATCAGGGCATCGTGACGCGGCGGCTGCCCGCCTATGCCACCCGCGAGCATTATCAGGTCTTCCGTCGCTATGTGACCGCGCGCCACGAAGGCGGCGGCATGGCTGACATGGAATTCGCCGATTATCGCGCCATGGTCGAAGACAGTCCGGTGCGCAGCGGCCTGACCGAATTCCGCTGCCTCGATGGACGGCTGTTTGGCGTCTGTCTCATCGACGAGATGAGCGACGGCGTCTCTCTGGTCTACAGCTTCTTCGATCCGGATTTCGAACGCCGGAGCCCCGGCAGCTTCATCATACTATGGCATGTTCAGAATGCGGCCGACCTTGGCCAGCCCTATGTCTATCTGGGCTACTGGATCGCCGAGAGCCGGAAAATGGCCTATAAGAGCCGTTTCCAGCCGCTGGAGGCGCTGACATCGGATGGCTGGCGACGCATCGATCCGTCGGGCAACCCGATCTATCCTGCCCCGGCCTTATCGAGCTTCTGACTGAGAAGCTTCTAAGCCCCGCAATTTCTTGCGCTTTTGCACCCCTGGCAGTATTTTCCCGAGTGTATACGGATTCTCCGTGTACTACAGGGGTTCCCGGCCTAACCTGAGCGGCCCGGACAACACAGAGACCTAGGGAGAATAGCTGTTATGCTTCGTCGCAAATTCCTTAAAGGCGCCGCGTTGGCAGGCGCTGGCAGCCTTGGTACGGCCGCCGCCTTTCCGGCTCCCGCAATCGCGCAGAGCATGCCGGAAATCAAATGGCGTATGCCGACCAGCTTTCCGAAAAGCCTTGATACCATTTATGGCGGTTCCGAGTTTGTCGCGAAGCGCGTCGCTGAACTGACCGACAACAAGTTCCAGATCCGCGCCTTTGCCGGCGGCGAGATCGTTCCGCCCCTGCAGGTTCTCGACGCCGTGCAGAACGGTACCGTCGAGGCGGGTTATACCGTCAGCTACTATTATGTCGGTAAGGATCCGACCTTTGCGTTCGACGCCTGCATGCCCTTCGGCCTCAACGTCCGCCAGCAGCAATCCTGGCAGCGTTTCGGCGGTGGCCTCGAACTCACCCGCGAGTTCATGAAGGACTACAACATCATCCAGTTCCCGGCGGGCAACACCGGCACCCAGATGGGCGGCTGGTTCCGTAAGGAGATCAAGACCGTCGACGATCTGAAGGGCCTGAAGTTCCGTATCGCCGGTATCGCTGGCCAGATCCTGACCAAGCTCGGCGTTGTGCCGCAGCAGATCGGCGGTGGCGACATCTATCCGGCGCTGGAAAAGGGCACCATTGACGCGGCCGAGTGGGTCGGCCCCTACGATGATGAGAAGCTCGGCTTCAACAAGGTCGCCAAGTACTACTACTATCCGGGTTGGTGGGAAGGCGGCCCGCAGGTTTCGATGTATGTGAACATCGAGCAGTGGGAGAAGCTGCCGAAGATTTATCAGGCTGCTCTGGAGACCGCCACGGCTGATGCTTGCCAGTGGATGCTTGGCAAGTATGACTCCCAGAACCCGGTGGCCCTGCGCAAGCTGGTTGCCAGCGGCACGCAGCTGCGTCCCTTCCCGCGCGCGGTGATGGAAGCCTGCTACGATGCGGCGAACGAGCTGTATGATGAGATCGCTGCGCAGAATCCGAAGTTCAAGAAGATCTATGAACCTTGGAAGAAGTACCGCGATGAGCAGCTTCAGTGGTTCCGTGTCGCTGAAGGCACCTTCGACAGCTTCATGACTGCGGTCAGCCAGCGTAAGGCACCGGCGAAGAAGAAGTAAAAGCTGCGTTTGAAAAAGAAACCGTGTTGCACCTTAAGCCCCGCTTCGGCGGGGCTTTTTCTTTATGTGTAATTGTTCGGCAAATGCCGCGATGTTCGAATTTCAAGAAGATTGAATCGAAGGCCCCGCAAAGCGGGGCCTTTCTTTTGGACTGTTCGTTAAAGCGAGGCAGGTAACACGTTAGTCCGCATTCTCCTCCTCTTCCTCGCCACTTTCCTCTTCTCCGGACTCTTCATCCGCAGCGGCATCGTCTTCGGATGCCTCATCGGCCGCCTCTCCATAAGGGGATTCGGTTCCGTAGTCCGGCGTCTCGATCTGCATCTGCATCTGGATTTCAGTGTCACTCAGCACGGGCCCACGGTCCAGCATCGAGGTCACCATCTCGGGGAAGATGATCACCAGGGCGACCATCAAGATCTGAATACAGACAAATGGCACCGCGCCCCAATAAATCTGCCCCGTGGTTATCCTCGGAATGAGCTTCCCGGTGACCTTGTCGATGTAATCCGCCGCCGGAGCGACGCTGCGCAGGAAGAACAACGCGAAGCCAAAGGGCGGATGCATGAACGAGGTCTGCATGTTCACGCCGAGCAGCACGCCGAACCAGATCAGGTCGATGCCGAGTTTCTCGGCCGCCGGTCCCAGCAGCGGTACGACGATGAAGGCCAGCTCGAAGAAATCGAGGAAGAAGGCCAGCAGGAAGACCATGATGTTGACGACGATGAGGAAGCCAAGCTCACCGCCGGGAAGGCTGGTCAACAGATGCTCCACCCAAAGATCACCGTTCACGGCACGGAAGGTCAGGCCGAACACAGTCGAGCCGATCAGGATGAACAGCACGAAGGCGGACAGCTTGGCCGTCGTATCCATCGCCTGACGCAGCAGGGCCCAGTCCAGCTTCCGCTTGATCAGCGCCAGGATCAGTGCGCCGGTAGCACCCATCGCGCCGCCTTCGGTCGGCGTCGCGATGCCGATGAAGATCGTCCCCAGAACCAGGAAGATCAGCACCAGAGGCGGAACCAGCGAGAAAATGACGCGATAGAAAAGCTGGAAGCCCCTCAGCGTTCTCGCCTCAAGCGGCAATGCGGGCGCCGCACTCTTGTTGATCATCGAAACGATGAAGACATAGCCGGCATAGAGCGCCGACAGAACCAGGCCCGGAATCAGGGCGCCGGCATACATGTCGCCGACCGAACGGCCGAGTTGGTCGGCCATGACGATCAGCACGAGGCTGGGCGGGATGATCTGCGCGAGCGTGCCGGATGCGGCGATCACGCCGGTTGCCAGCCTGCGGTCATAGCCATAGCGCAGCATGATCGGCAGCGAGATCAGACCCATCGAAATGACCGATGCGGCCACGACGCCCGTGGTTGCCGCGAGCAAGGCGCCGACGAAGATCACGGCGTAAGCAAGACCGCCGCGCAGCGGACCAAAAAGCTGGCCGATGGTATCCAGAAGATCCTCGGCCATGCCGGACCGCTCAAGGATCAGTCCCATGAAGGTGAAGAATGGGATAGCCAGCAGCGTATCGTTCCGCATGATGCCGAACACACGCTCGGGCAGCGCCTGCAAAAGGGCCGGCGTCAGCAGGCCCAGTTCAATGCCTAGGAACGCAAACAGCAGGCCATTCGCGGCCAGCGCGAAGGCCACCGGATAGCCAAAGAGCAGGAAGAAGACCAGCGCCCCAAACATCAGAGGCGCCATGTTGTCGATCAGAAATTGGACCATATGCGTTTACTCCGCCGCGCTCTCAGCTGGACTATGGGCATCCTGCTTCTTGGGCGCCGGATTGGGAATCAGGCCCATGAGGAAAGCGATGCGTTTGATGAGCTCGGATATGCCCTGCAGGGACAGCAGGAAAAATCCGACGGGGATGAGCAGCTTGACCGGCCAGCGGAGCAACCCGCCAGCGTCGCTCGACAGTTCATTGTGAATGAACGAGTCCATGAAGACCGGCCACGACAGCCACATGATGATGAGCGCCATCGGCAGCAAGAAGAAGACCGTTCCGATGATGTCGATCCAGGTCAGCGTGCGCTCGGAAAAGCGGCTTACCACCACGTCGATGCGGATATGCTCGTTACGTAAGAGGGTATAGCCCGAACAGAGCAGGAAGACGGCTGAGAAGAGGTACCACTGGACCTCCAGCCAGGCATTCGAGCTTGTGTTGAAGGTATAACGGACGGTCGCGTTGGCCGCGCTGACGAGAACGGCAACGAGCACCAGCCAGTAGATCACCCGGCCGACACGATCATTGAGCGCGTCGATCAGGCGACTGACAGCCAGCAATATCTTCACGGAACCTCCCTGCCCCAAAGCGGCATTCGCTATGATCTGCGGATGCCCAAATGCTCTTCGGCGCAGCGAGTTACCCCCACCACGCCGTCCGGTCAACCCACGGTGTGGAGCGACCCCGACTCTGCCCCCTGTTAAGGCGCAAAGTTTATAGCAGGACCGCTGCTGAAACGGGAGTATTTTATTGATTCTGAACGAAATTATTGAAAAGTTAGATTTGATCCCGTCGTCCCAGGGCTATGTTGACGGCTATCAAGGGGTGGTTGAGAACAACTAATTCCGGCTGTAAAAAAGCGTTTCCACCGTTGGTTAAGTGTTGCTCAACCATTCCGGAGGAAAATCTTGGCACATCCCGCGGTTGTGTCGCAGAATGACGAGGCGACAACCGCCGGGCGCCAGAAAGGATCGTCGCGACTATGTGGCGTAGCGTCGTAAAACGTGCACCAAAGCGGGCACCAGAACCCGATCTGGCGCCAACGCCGCGCGACCGCGAACGTGTTGATGGCATCATCAACAAGATTTCCGAAGAGACGCTGCTGGTTTTCGACCTGCTGAAGGACGGCATGGTCAAGGAAGCCTCTTTCAAAACCATGGAAGAGAGCATCACCCGGCATTGTATCCTCTCCACATTTGAACAGGTCCGCGCCGACGCTTTCCGCGATGCCGCGGGCCTAGCCCGACATCAGGCACGCCGGTTTGCCGAGGCCGCGCTGGAAATGCCTGAGCCACAGCAGCGGCAATTCGTGCTGTCTGTGTCGCAAGCCTTCGAACGTTTTGCTAAACAGCTGCAGGCCATCGAGCAACGTGCGCTGGCCGACAAGCAGAGGCAGGGCCAAGAGTAGCACAAACAGCGCTGTCAAATGCGCTGTCAAATGCGCTGTCGTGGCGAGCACGGTGGGGGTGTTCGCTGCGGTTTCAAAACTTCTGGGGTGAGGGATTATTTTATGTTTGGTGCGATTTTCGGTTCGCGAGCCTATGCCTACGAAATCTATGTCCAGGTCGATGGCCGCTGGCGGCTGGATAAAAGGCTTGAGGGGCAAGCCGGGCTGACGCAGCTCGGCAACGAGCAGCTGGAAAAGTCAGCTATCGCGCAGGCCAATGCCCTGCTCAACATGGGCGATTTCTCTGCCGTAAAGGTTGTACGCACGCGGTCCCGTTCGGATGGTTTCACCACCCAGTCCGAAATCTTCAACAAGACCGCAACAGCCCGGCCGAAAGCGATGACGGTCCGGCCGTTCAAAGGCGTTTTTCCGGTTTGCGACACGTTCTACGATCTCGCCCGCCGTCCTGCGGCGAGAGGGTTCAGTGTGGTGTTTCGAGAATTCCTCGATAAGCAGAACGCCACTTCCATCGAACTGCTGCATTCCCTGCAGCATCAGCGCAAGTTAAACGACATGAATAACTTCCTGCGCGCCGGCATCTATGCACTGGCCGGAGCGCAGACCCAGCAGGGCCTGCCTGGCCAGGGCGAGCGCAGCAAGAAGCTGGAAGCCCTGTTTGACAAGCTGATCCAGCACACGCGCGACGCTATGGCTGAGAAGGGCTTGCCGGCATTCGAGAACAACGATTTCGCCAAGTTATACGATCGCCTCGCCGCTCGCGATCTCAGCGACGACAACCGGCGTTTCCTGTTCTTCTTCCAGATGACCAAGGTCACGCAGACAGCGAACAGCTATGCTGCCCGCCTCGACATGGTCCTCACCGACATGATCGAGCGTAGCAACTCGAACGTCGCCGGTCTGCTCGATGAAGTCGCCGCGTCCTGCCTTGATTCCACGACACTGATCCAGGAGTTGCTTGGGCCACGTTCCAGCCTGTCCGACGCCCTCGTCGCTTTGGCGGATCTGTCGGCTGGCAAGCTCGCTATGCCGGCGAAACCCGATCCGACACTGGAAAAGCTCAACCGGCTGCTGGGCGAAAAGCGGTTGCCGCTCTGCGAGGGCACTCTTTGGGAGCGTATTCTGACGAACCTGTCGTCAAAGACCTTGCTCAGCAAGCACGATCCCAAGAAGGAATGGCAGCTGACGCGCAACCTCAATCACAAGCTGCTGTCGCTGGCGCCGGAATCCTACAAAGCGGCCATCGACCATGCGGGCCGCATGCGGATGGAGCGGGTTCGTAATATGGAGAATTGATGCTGCGATCTAGTCGGTTTGCGGCATCACTGCCCCTGTCAGATCGGCGCCGGTCAATTCGGTATTGACCATCTTCGCGTCGATCAGATTGGCATTGACCAAGCGGGCATTGTTCAGCTTGGCATCGATCAGATTGGCGCCCTTCATCAAGGCATCCGAGAAATCGGCTTCGCTCGCATCGGCTGCCGCAAGGCTAGCCGACCAGAAACGCCCGATCGGTTTGCCATCAGGGCCACGCAGCGGCACCTGACCGAGCTGCGCGCGCTGCAGGATCGCCTTATGCAAAATCGAGCGCGACAGATTCACACCATTGGCCAGAGCCCCGACCAGATTAGCGCCGGTCAGATCCGCCTCGGACAGATCGGTCATCACCAGCGTGGCATTCTGCAGCTTGGCGCCCGCGAGTTTCGCGCCTTTGAGATTGGCGCCACTGAGATCCTTCCCAGACAGGTCGATGCGCTCCATGTTCAGGCCGGCCAGATCGGCGCGCGCGCCCTCCTTGCCGTCCGACCGGATCCACCGCTCATGGTTCTGCAGGATCGTCGCCACGGTATCGCCGAAGCTTGAAACATCGACAACAAGCTCGGCGCCAGTGAAGTTGGCCGAATCCATGTCGACATCTTCAAGGATCGCGCCCTTGAGGTCGGCCCCCTGGAAGTCCGCACCGTCGATCAGGGCCATGGACATGTCCACGCCCCGCAGACACGCGCCCTTGAAGTCCGCGCCAGCCAGATTGGCTTTGCGCAGGGAGACCTTGGTGAGATTTGCGCGCGACAGGTTGGCGCCGGCCAGATTGACGCCGTTCATATTCGAACCTGTCAGGTTCGAACCGCGCAGGTTGGCTTCCGTAAGATCGGCGCCCGAAGTATTGGCCTTGGGCCGCTTGCCATTATTTTCGGCGCCAAAACCCACCCCCTCATCGGAGGCCTGCATCAAGGCGCCGCCGCGGAAGTCGACCCCCATCAGGCGTGCGCCCGCCAGGGTAGCTCCCCGCATGGATGCACCACGCAGATCGGCCCGCGACAGGTCGGCTTTTGATAGGTCGGCGCGCTCCAGATTGGCCGCGAACAGATCGGCTTCGGAAAGATTGGTCTCAACCAGGACAGCCCGCGCCAGATTGGCGCCAGACAATTTGGCTGCACGCAGATCGGCACCACTGAAATCATACCCCTGAAGATCGGCCAGGGAGAGATTGAGGCGGGCTCCGCGGGGGCGTTTGAGCAGCCACTCGCGGTGGCGCCCCAGCATTCGCTCTACTTCCATGGGGTTCATTCTGCCCCGTGCCCCCTCTTTGATTTTTGCATCGTCAACGCGCCGATTCCTTCGGCGCGGACGCATATTTACTGCTTTGGCCTCATGAAATCTTCAACAATCTTAATGTTTTTCTCCAACTCTGCAATCTTCCCACTGAGCTCCGCCACCTTCACCCGCAAGCTTTGCAGCCCCATAGCGGCGCCCTGCGCTGCTTCCTTGGCGTTGCGCAACTCGATCTGAAGCTGAGGGGATGGTCCCTTCGCTTCACGCAGTTTGGCTTGGATATCCAGGATAGCCTTATCGAGAAGAGGCCTTTTTTTGGTCAGAGCAGCAATTTCCCCCTCCAGCCGCGCTTTTTCTTCCTGATGCTTGCGAATTTGCTCCCGCATCTGGGTAATCGCTTCGGTCACTCCTGCCTCCGACAATACTGAAACGCCGTCCTTGGCGATGCGAACTCCACCATAACCTTCATAGACGTATGAAATTCCGCCGCCAAGCCGTTCAAATGGCGTAGACGGACGGCCCCGTACTGGGGTGATATGGTATAACCATGATGGACCCTGATAAGCTGAAAGCCCTGCGGGACCGGTATGGCGAGGCCAAGGGCGGTGACATCTACGATCCCGCCTTCCGCGCCGTGGCCGAGCAGCAGTTCCGGGATGGTGACAGGCGGAAGTGGCCGTTTGCCGATGTGGCAACTTTCCTCGGCGCACGCTACCGTCCCGATGCCCCGGAGCAGGCGGATTTCGGCGGTCTGGATATCGCCCTGATCGGGGTGCCGATGGATCTGGGGGTTACGAACAGGACCGGCGCTCGTCTTGGCCCGCGCGCCGTCCGGGCCATCGAGCGCATCGGTCCCTATGAGCATGCCCTCAAGATGGCGCCGATGATTGGTTGCAACATCGCCGATATCGGCGACGTCCCGTTCCGCAGCCGCTTCAGCCTAGAAAGCTGCCATCAGGATATCGAAGCATTCTACCATCGGATCGCCGATGCGGGCGTTATTCCCTTATCGGTGGGCGGCGATCACTCGATCACCTACCCCATCCTCAAGGCCCTGGGCCGCAAGCAGCCAGTCGGCCTGGTGCATATCGACGCTCATTGCGACACCTCGGGCCCCTATGAGGGTTCGAAGTTCCACCATGGTGGCCCCTTCCGCATGGCGGTGCTGGACGGCGTGCTGGACCCGGAACGGACGATACAGATCGGCATCCGCGGCGGCGCAGAATATCTATGGGAGTTCTCTTACGAGTCCGGTATGACCGTGATCCATGCCGAAGAAGTCGCCACGCTCGGTATCCCGGCGATAATCGAACGGGCGCGCCAGGTAGTCGGCAGCGGTCCAGTCTATGTGTCCTTCGATGTGGACGGCCTGGACCCCGCCTTCGCCCCGGGAACCGGCACGCCGGAAATTGGCGGCCTTTCGACGGCAGAGGCCTTGGCCATCCTGCGCGGCCTGATCGGCCTTGATGTGATCGGCGGCGACGTGGTCGAAGTCGCCCCGCAGTATGACGGGACGACCAACACCGCCCATGCCGGCGCGCAGATGCTGTTTACGATCTTATGCCTGGCTCGGGCGGCATTGGATAAACGAGAACGACGCCGACCTTAGCCGCGGCCGACGAACGGCATCTTGGTCGCCATCACCGTCATGAACAGCACATTGGTGTCCAGCGGCAGGCTGGCCATGTGCACAACGGCATTGGCAACATGCTGCACGTCCATGCGCGGCTCGACTTTGACCGAGCCATCGGCCTGGGGCACGCCCTTGGTCATGCGCTCGGTCATCTCGGTGGCAGCATTGCCGATATCGATCTGCCCCACGGCGATGTCATAGGCCCGGCCATCCAGCGAGCATGCCTTGGTCAAGCCGGTCACGGCATGTTTGGTCGCCGTGTAAGGAGCCGAGAACGGCCGCGGCGCGTATGCCGAGATCGAGCCGTTATTGATAATCCGTCCACCCCGCGGCGTCTGGTCCTTCATGATGCGGAAGGCTTCCTGACTGCACAGGAACATGCCGGTCAGGTTCACATCGACGACTGCTTTCCACTGTTCGTAGGAAATGTCTTCAAAAGGCATGGCCGGGGTGCCCATGCCGGCATTGTTGAACAGAACATCCAGTCGCCCGAACGCCTGCTTGGTCTTGTTGAACAGGGCTTTCACCGATGCCGGGTCGCCCACATCGGTCGAAACAGCCAAGGCTTTGACGCCATGCGCTTCCACTTCGCGGGCGGCCGCTTCCAGATGCTCGATCCGCCGGCCCGCCAGCACGACGTTATACCCCGCCTTGGCCAGCGCCACGGCCGAGGCCTTACCAATACCCGTGCCAGCACCCGTGACCAGCGCGACCTTGACTGACATGCCGGTTCCTCCCTCATTCATTGCTTGGAACGAGGATGATTATTGCTCAGGTTACGGAGCGGAGCAACGGACGAGCCGCCGGCGCCAAGCTGCGGTAGACATGCAGATAATCCTCGGCCATCCGGCGGGCTGTGAAGCGCTGCTCGAAGACTGCGCGGATCTGCGCGTTTGACAATCTGTCGATCTGGCCGAGGACAGCGACCGCCTGATCCTCATTCTCGACGATATAGCCGGTGATGCCGTCATCGACCACTTCGGGTACCGAGCCGCGGTTGAAGGCGATCACTGGCGTGCCGCAGGCCATTGCTTCGATCATCGCCAGACCAAAAGGCTCCGGCCAGTCGATGGGAAACAGCAGTCCTAGGGCACCGCTCAGGAAATCCGATTTCTGCGCGTCACTGATCTCGCCAATCAGCTCCACATGCGGACTTTGCGCCAGCAGCGGCTTGATCTCAGCGTTGAAGTATTCCTGGTCCGCCTTGTCCACCTTCGCGGCGATCTTCAGCGGCAGTCCGGCACGCCCGGCAATCTTGATGGCAAGGTCGACACGTTTCTCCGGACATATCCGGCCGAGGAAGGCCAGATAGCGGCGCTCGACGGGCCTTGGCGTCAGCAGCTCTGCCGGCAGACCGTGGTGGATGGTCGTCATCCACCCTGCTTTCGGCATCGGCTTCCGCTGGTTGTCGGAGATCGAGATGATCGGCACGTCCTGGAAGATCTCATAGATCGGATGCAGTTCCGGAAGATCCAGACGGCCATGCAGGGTGGTCACGAACGGTGTGGTGCAGCGGCTGAACAGCGAAAACGGGAAATAGTCAAAATGGCAATGTATGACGTCAAAGTCGTGGGCACGGCGCGCCACCATCTCCAACATGTACATATGCGGCGCCACCCAGTCGCATACCGTGGCATCCAAACGCATCGCTCGCGGCCAGAATGGCACAAGCTGTGCGCTCGTTTCAGAGTCGCCGCTCGCAAATAGGGTCACGTTATTTCCCAGACGTACCAGTTCCTCTGTCAGGAAGGAAACCACCCGCTCCGTTCCGCCATAGAGTTTGGGAGGAACGGCCTCGAAGAGCGGCGCAACCTGTGCAATTCGCATAAAAGTCTCCTCTGGTTCGCCTGCCTGCCAGGCATTGCCCGGCGAAAGCCCGCTGCTTGCTTAGATAAAGTGGATTGTCAAATTGGAACCGGGTGGCGGGACGTCTGACTAACTGAACGACATTTCATCGAATAAAGAAAACACGCGTGAAAATGTTATGTATTTCGATAGGTGTATTTTTCCGTGGTTTATTTGTGAGATGTGAAACTTGTTTGTGAGATTCACCTGATCTCATCGTTTCACCATTTTTCCGCCGCAGGGCCTCTTACTATCTCCCGCCTAGGGACGCAGAGACCAAACGAATTGGAGGCGTATAATACTGTGGCGAAAACTTGTCAGGCCCGCACAATTCCCCACACACTACCGAAATATCGTACACGACCACTCGCCTTCATGGCGGGATATATGCTGCGTCGCCCCGTTTCGCATGCCGTAATCCTGCTCAGCGTCGTAGCGGCAGTTATATGCGCGCTAGGCTCTCAATATGCGATCAAGAATTTGGTCGACATCGTCGCAAAGGGCGAAACCACCCTCGTGATGACAGCATTCCTTATTTTGGTTGGCTTGATCTTTGCGGATAATCTCTTGTGGCGAGTGGGTGGCTGGTTTGCCAGCCGTGTTTTTGTCCGCGTCTCGGGCGATGTGCGGCGGGATCTATTCCAGCACGTCACCCATCACTCACCGGGCTACTTCGCGGATCGTTTGCCGGGGATGCTGGCGGGACGCATCTCGGCCACGGCGAATGCGTTGTTCACGACCGAGAACACCTTCGCCTGGAACGTGCTGCCGCCCACTATCGCAGTGATTGGTGCCATTATTGTCCTGAGCATGGTCAATCCAACGATGGCTGGCACGTTAGTGGTCATTGCCGCCTTGCTGATTGCAATAATTTATGTCCTAGCCAAGCGTGGCGCGCCACTGCACCACGAATACGCTGCCAATGCAGCAAAAGTAGAAGGCGAACTCGTCGACGTCCTTAGCAACATGAACGCCGTTCGTTTGTTCGGCGCAACCGTGATGGAGCAAGAGCGCCTTTCGGATAAAATCGAAGTCGAGATGCGGGCGCGTCAGCGCAGCCTCCGCTATCTGGAAATCATCCGCCTAGTCCACGGCGTTGTCACCGCCACCTTGACTGCCGGCCTCCTGGCTTGGGCGCTGCTGCTATGGAGCCAGGGCAAGGCATCGCCCGGTGATATCGTGCTGGTCAGCTCCTTGGGCTTCGCCATCCTGCATGGCACACGCGATCTCGCGGTTGCGCTGGTCGATCTGACCCAACATGTTGCCCGCCTCTCGGAAGCCGTCTCCACGCTGCTCATCCCCCACGCGCTGCCCGATGCGCCGCATGCCCGTCCCTTTGTCATCGGCCATGGCCGGGGTGCACGCATCGACTTTGAGGACGTGCAATTCTCCTATCCGCAGCGGAAGCCCATCTTGCAGAATTTCGATCTGCATATCCGCGCGGGCGAAAGGGTCGGACTCGTCGGCCCGTCGGGCGCGGGGAAATCCACAGTCCTGACCTTGCTCCAGCGCTTCTATGACGTTCAGCAGGGCCGGATCAGGATCAACGGCCTCGACATCACGGACCTGAAGCAGGAAAGCCTGCGTCAGGCCATTGCCGTGGTGCCGCAGGACATCTCCCTCTTCCATCGCAGCATCCTTGAAAACATCCGCTATGGCCGCCCTGACGCCACCGATGACGAGGTGCTGGCAGCCGCGGAGGCGGCATCCTGCCGCGGCTTCATCGACGCCCTGCCGCAAGGCTTCGACACCATCGTGGGCGAGCGCGGCTTGAAACTGTCCGGTGGCCAGCGTCAGCGTCTGGCGCTGGCGCGTGCGTTCCTGAAGGATGCCCCCATCCTGGTGCTGGACGAAGCGACCTCTGCGCTCGACAGCGAATCTGAGGCCGCGATCCAGAAGGCCCTGAACCGGCTGATGCGCGGCCGCAGCGTGATCGCCATAGCCCATCGCCTCTCTACCCTTCAGAGTTTCGATCGTATCGTCGTGATGGATCATGGCAGGGTCGTCGATCAAGGCAGCCCGAAGGAACTCAGCGCACGGCCAGGCCTCTACCGGGACTTGCTGCTGCGGCAGACCGGATCGTCTCATCTCGCCGCCACAGCCTAACGACCGCGTTACACCTGACATCATCGGCGCAAAGGTCTTTGACGGTGTCACCTGTTTGATGGAGATACCGGCGGACCAATGCGCAATAATGGAAGGCTGTTGATGAAGATCGATCTTGGCGCACCGGAGTTCGCGCGCGCCATCGCCGCCTCGCATGATTCCATCCATGTGAAATGTAGCGGCGGAAGCGGCATGCCCCTGCTGCTCATTCATGGCAACTCTTTTTTCGCGGGAGGTCTTTGCGCGCCAGTTCGCATACAGCCTGGCGCAGAAACACTGCCTGATCGCGCTTGATCCTCCCGGCCACGGCTTGTCGGGCGATGCGCTGGATCCTGTTCGCAGCTATCCCTGCTGCGCTTCGACGGGATCGAAGGTCTGATCCTCACCAGTACCCCGCCCGTCCATCACGGAAACATCGCCAATGCCTTCACTGCAGCATTGGCAAGCGGCCAGCCCGGCAAGAAGGATCTCACCGATGACGACATCGAAGCTTTCGCCCGTAAGATGTTTGGCGACCCTGTTGAGCCTTTCTCCTTTGGGACGCGACCCGGCGATCGGATAGCCGCTTCCGTGAGCAGCTATTGCGGCAGGCCGCGCCGGCGCCGGCGTCGATCAGCGCGCGGTGGTCGAAAGCGGTACGGTTCCCATCGCGTGATCAATAGCAGCGCCGATCGATTGATCAGGCTCGACTACGTCATCGCCTTCAAGAATCTATGGGAGGGAAAATGCCACCGCCTGAAGAGCACCGGCCACGCTCCTTCTTACAGGCAGCCGAGGCCTCAACGCGATGGCCGACAGGATTCTGGAAAGCCTGACGGGCGTGGGCAAGGAAAAATGGCGCGCCCTGGTGGATTCGAACCACCGACCTATTGCTTAGAAGGCAATTGCTCTATCCAGCTGAGCTAAGGGCGCCCTGGGTTCCCAAACTGGGACTCGACGAACCGGCGAGGCCGGCCTGTAGGGCGCCCCGCCGGAATTCGATCAGCGAATTCTGGTATACGCGAAATTGTCCGCGTAAGCCTTGCGGACCGGCTTCCGCGGCTGCGGCTCTTCCACTTCGTAGGGGATGTTGTACTTCTCAGCGTAAGCGATCGCCGCTTCCTTGGTGTCGAAGCGGAGATTGAGCTGCCCGCGCGTATCCCGCGCGCCGGTCCAGCCCATCAGCGGCTCGACGAAACGGGCGTCCGCCGTATCGTATTCCAGCCGCCAGTAGCGGGTCTGCGCCCTGCCCGACTGCATGGCCGTCTTAGCCGGTTGATAGATTCGCGCCTTCATACGCTACCCATCCTCTGAACTTGGTCTCGGCCGCCATTATGGTCGGGGTGACTGGATTCGAACCAGCGACTTCTTGCTCCCAAAGCAAGCGCTCTACCAGACTGAGCTACACCCCGCCCGGCTAAATGGCGGAAAAAGCGAGCGCCTTTTAGCACAAAGGTTTGGGCCCCGGCCAGCCTCGCAGCCCGGCCTGAAGGCGTATTAACGCTTTGATGCGCCGACAGGACTGCCAAAAATGGCATGCTGCACCCGGTCCCCCGGCTTGATCCCCAGCCGGGCGACGGTGCCTCCATTGACCTCCAGGACCGCGCGGACCGGACCGGCGGAGTTTATGCCGGTTTCGTCCCGGGGAATGGCGCGCTGATGGATGTTCAGGATCGTGCCATCGGCCTTGATGAACAGCATGTCGAGCGGGATCAGAGTGTTCCGCATCCAGAAGGATGCCATCTGCTCTTCCTTGAAATCGAACAGCATGCCGGCATCGGGCGCCATGCTGGTGCGAAACATCATGCCCCGGGCTCGCGACTGGTCGGTGTCGGCCAGTTCCACCCGGAAGCGCTGCGGCCCCTTCTCGGTAAGGATCACCAGATCGCTCTGTGGCAGCGTCGGCTGCGGCTGGGCGATGACGGGAGCAGCGATGCTGAAAGCAGTCAGCAGGATCAGGAAAACGCGACGCAATATCACTTCATCCTCTCTTTGGCTCGCCGTACCAGCGCTCGAACCTCTTCCCGCACCGGACCGTGATGAGGCCGGTCCGCCAGACTTAGAAACCAATGATCCGGCGGATTACGGCCGGCGCTGCGGTTCCAGCTCAGAGCCCGCAGCAGGCTTTCCGCCGACGACGGCAGACGATCCGGTATCTCCAGCCCGTTCAGGTGCGCCCAAACGCCGGTCCAGCATCGCGCCACCGACCAGGGATTATACCCGCCGCCTCCCAGCACCAACAGGCGTGGCGCCAGGCCTTTCAGCATTCCCACGGCGCTCCACAGCGCGCCATTGGAAAGCTGCTGCCTGCCAAGAGGATCGTCGGCCAAAGCATCGGCGCCGCATTGAATGACCATGGCGTCAGGCCGGAAGCTTTCCGCCAGCGGTCCAACGGCCTCCTCCATCAGCGCCGCCATTTCGTCATCGATCATGCCGGGGGGGACCGGGAGGTTAAACAGATTGCCCGCTCCCTCTTCGTCCAGCCGCCCCGAATGGGGCCAGCGGCCGTCCTCGTGGATCGAGACGACTAGCACACGCGGATCGTTCTGGAAGGCATCGGCCACGCCGTCGCCATGATGCACATCGAGATCGATGTAAGCGACCCGGCTCAGTCCGGCATCGAGCATGCGCAAAATGGCCAGGACCGGGTCGTTGAAATAGCAGAACCCCGAAGCCCGCGCTGGCTGTCCATGATGCGTGCCGCCGCCCGGGTTATAGACGATGCCGCCAGCCTCCAGCAGATGCCCGACAGCCATCAGGCTGCCGCCGACACCCGTTGCGGGCCGGCGAAACATGGTCCCGTAGATCGGATTGCCGCCACGCCCCAGATTGTAGCGTTCGGACAGTTCCGCACTGATCGTCAGGTCACGCTCGGCAGTCTGCACGGCGGCGATATAGTCTTCGCGATGAAAACGCTGCAACTGCTCAGGCGTGGCCGGGCGGCTTTCACGATAACGATCTGGATTCAGCCAGCCCAACGCCTGCACTAAGTCCATGACCGTCGAGACGCGCGGGATCGACAGCGGATGTTTGCCGCCCAGCGAAGAATGGCGATAGATCGCATTACCGATGAAAAGCGGCGCACCCATAGCGCAAAAATCTAGACAATCCCTGGGGCTTAACAAGTACCGCTCAACCTCTATAATAGCGGCCTGCCTCTGAGGGGGAGCCGATGGGCGGCTGAGAGGTCCGGATTGGCCGGACGACCCCTCGAACCTGATCCGGTTGATACCGGCGTAGGGATCAGCGGCGTGCATCTCGATCTGGCTTCCATCCAATCGCCCTCCTCGTTTCGCAGCTTTCAGCTCCGCGGCGATGGCTTTTCCTATGGCCGCGGTCAGGTACTGGCGCCGTTCAGCATCGACGTGGCGGTGGGCGAGATCGTCGCCATCCTCGGCCCCAGCGGCAGCGGGAAAAGCACGCTTCTGAAGCTGCTGGCCGGTCTGCTGCCCTCTGCATCCCAGCCGCCGGGCCAGCTACCAAGTCTGGCAGGTCAGATTGCGTGGATGGCCCAGCAGGATCTGCTGCTCCCCTGGCTGTCCATTCGGGAGAACGTACTGCTCGGCGCGCGTCTGCGTGGCGAGGCGGCGGATCGCACGCGGGCAGAAGCACTGCTGGAGCGCCTGGGGCTCGGTGCATGGCAGGACAGCCGGCCGGCCGCACTCTCCGGCGGCATGCGGCAGCGGGCTGCTCTCGCCCGGACCCTGATGGAGGATCATCCGCTGATCCTCATGGACGAGCCCTTTTCAGCCCTAGACCCGGTGACGCGGGAGGATATGCAGGATCTTGCCAGCACCATGCTGGCAGATCGTGCAGTGCTGCTGGTTACCCATGATCCCGCCGAAGCCTGTCATATGGCTGACCGCATATATGTGCTGTCCGGCCGACCAGCATCCCTAAATCTGGTCGCCACGCTCGCTCTGCCTAAACCACGTGATCCGCTTTCCACACCGGTGCTGCCGCATCTGCGCGCGTTGCAGAATGCCCTCCGGGAGGCTCACCCCAGATGATGGCTCGATCCCGGTTCATTCGGTCGCTGATCACCCTGGCGGGGCTGCTCCTCGCCTGGGATCTCGTTGTGCGCCTCCTCGATCTTCCCGCCTATATCCTTCCGCCGCCCCATCGGGTCACAATGACCATTGTCTCTCGCTTCGATCTTCTTTTGTCGGAAGCGGCAGTCACCGTGGCGGAAATGCTGCTCGGGCTGATTTTCGGCGCCTGGCTGGGCGCGGCAGCCGCCCTTGGACTTCTGCTTTCGCCGGGAGCGCGACGGTGGCTGCTGCCCATCATCATTGCCAGTCAGGCCATCCCGGTCTTTGCGCTGGCGCCCTTATTGGTGCTGTGGTTCGGCTATGGGCTGCCGTCCAAGGTGATCATGGCGATGATCATCATCTTCTTTCCCGTGACCGCCACCCTCTACGACGGCCTGCGCCGCACCGAGCCGGGCTGGCTTGACCTCGCTCATGTCATGACCGGCGGTGACAATCGACACCGCTATCGCATCTTGCTGCGCATCCGCCTGATGGCCGCGTTGCCTGCCTTTGCCAGCGGCCTGAAAGTGGCGGCGGCGGTTGCCCCCATCGGCGCCGTCATCGGCGAATGGGTCGGCGCAAGTGCCGGTCTTGGCTTCCTGATGCTGCAGGCGAATGCACGCGTGCAGATCGATCTGATGTTCGCCGCACTGATCGTCTTGGCGATCTGCGCCGTGAGTTTGTATGCCGCTGTCGATGCTTTATCGCGGCGCCTGCTGCCATGGCAGGCGGATACCCAAGCCCTGTCCAATTAGAGGATGAGAGACGCAATGTCGAAACTGATCAACGCCCTCGTCATCGCTGCAATGATTGGTGCGGCCTCCGCAGCGCAGGCCCATGACAAGCTGACGATCATGCTGGACTGGTTTGTCAATCCGGATCATGCGCCGCTGGTGGTGGCCAAGAATGCTGGCATCTTCGATCGCCACGAATTGCTGGTCGATCTCGTGCCACCGGCCGATCCGAACGATCCGCCGAAACTGGTGGCGGCCGGCAAGGCTGATGCGGCGATCTCCTATCAGCCGCAGCTTCATGTTCAGATCGCGCAAGGCTTGCCGTTGCGCCGGATCGGAACCCTTGTGGCGACGCCGCTGAACAGCCTTGTGGTGCTGCGCGACGGTCCGGTTAAAACGATCGGCGACCTGAAGGGCAAGACGATCGGCTATTCGGTTGGCGGCTTCGAGGACGCACTGCTCAAGACGATGCTGGAGCAATATGGCCTGCAGCTCTCGGACGTCAAACTGGTGAATGTGAATTTCGCGCTGTCGCCCTCCATTTTTGCCGGTAAGGTCGATGGCACGATTGGCGCGTTTCGCAATTTCGAACTGAACCAGATGGACATTGCGGGCAAGCCCGGCCGGGCGTTCTACCCTGAGGAATACGGCGTGCCGCTCTATGACGAACTCATCATCGTCGCGCATCAAGACAACCTGAAAGACCAGCGCCTCGTGCGCCTGCTTGATGCGTTGGAAGAGGCTGTGGCTTATCTGCACAATCAGCCAGAGGCGAGCTGGAAGCATTTCATCAAGGGCAACGCGTCATTGGACGATGAGCTCAACAGGCGGGCCTGGAAAGACACCCTGCCTCGTTTCGCCCAATCACCACGCGCGCTCGATAGCCGGCGCTACAGTCGCTTTGCGGATTATCTCGCCAAGCAAGGGCTGATCCCGAAAGCTCTGCCAACGGAGAATTACGCCGTCGAGCTGCGCTGATCGCTCCTTAGATCAGACAACGAGACCAGACAAAAAAAACGCCGGCGCATATCCTGCGCCGGCGTTCAAAAACTGCCGATACGGCGTCGTTTAGTCGACGCGGATTTCAGCGACTTGCGGTCCCTTGGGACCCTGACCGATGCGAACGCGGACCGACTGGCCCGGCTGCAGCTCGTTAATACCTTCGCGGCGCAGCACTTCCATATGCACGAAGATGTCCTGCTGGCCATCGCCGCGGGAGACAAAGCCGTAGCCTTTCACCGCGTTGAACCACTTCACCTTCGCTTCGAAGAAGTCGCCTTGCGCTGTCACTGAGGGAAAACGAGGGCCTCGATCGCCACCGCCGAAACCGCCGCCAAAACCACCGCGATCACCACCGAAACGGGGCGGACGCGGCGGACGCGGGCCGCCCAGGCCGCCCCCCATTCCACCGGGACCCCGGGCTGCCGGTGACGCCGTACTGGTATCGACTGATAGCACCCGAACTGCCTGCATGCCTTTGGGCCGCCGCGCGACCTCTAGCAACAGCGTTGAGCCTTCCTCGATGCTTTCGTAACCGGCCTGCCGCAAGCAGGAAAGATGCAGGAACACGTCACCGGAGTTGTCGTCGGGACTGACGAAACCAAAACCTTTGACGGCGTTGAACCACTTTACCTTACCGGAAACCTGAATGATTTCCGTCTCACCGAAGCCCCCTTGATCCACTCTTTTAATCCTTCAGTAGCCGAACTAGGGCTTTAAGCGTAACACCTTTTCCAGATGCTGCCAAAGCGATTCTAGAGGGGCGTCCGCGGCTTAGCCCGGTCTATGAAAGTTGAGTGAGGGATTAATCAATGCGCCGCTTCGGCCGCCAGCGGGTGACGGAGCGGCCATCGGCGGTAAAGCGGACTTCCTGACTATCCGGCGGCGCAGCACGCAGATGGCCCACGGCTTCAGCAACCGAGGCGGTAGTCCGGTTCGGTGATTTTATCGGCTGACCACGCATGGCTTTGGTCAGAGGATGGACAGATCCGCCCGCATGCTGAGCAATTTTGGCCCGCACCTCTTCTTCGAAAGGCGGCAGGTCGACGCGGGCACGGCTGACGGCAGCCGGCACGCTGGGCTTGACCGTGGCCTTGCTGACATGGCGGTGGTTTTCAACCGCGATTTCGCTGCCCGGACCATTCTCCTGTGCCTTGCGCCAGGCGGGGTCGCCGATGACGAGTTTATGCAGGGCAATGGCCGGCAGAGCGCCAAAGCGCTTCCAAAACCCCTCCAGGAAGGATTCGGCCGTCTCGCTGAGCGTCGGCGTCCACGGATTTTCGATTCCGGCCTGAAACACGAGGTCGAGCGTCGGTTCGATGGGGCCGTCATCGCCCACAAGGAACGTCGCTGGCATCAGCTTGGCGCCGTCCCGCGCAATCGCATAATGGGCCTGGGCAAGGTACAGAAGCCACCGCAGCTTCGGCAAAGACATGGCAATCCGTTCGGACGCCGCCCTCTCCAGCAGCCAGAAGCTGACATCGATACCCGATCTTGTGGCGGGGACCATATTCCCCCATGACCTCGCGTGAAACCTGAAACTGGTTATCGTCAAGCTAGGGGGTTAATCTTAACAGGTCGTGAATCGTTTTTCTCTGTGATTCTGGAGATTTTCCATGGAACTGACCGGCGAACAGCTTATTCCCGCTTCGCGTGACAAGGTCTGGGCGGCGCTAAACGACCCCGAGATCCTTCGCCAGTGCATCGCCGGCTGCGAGTCCGTGACCAAGAATTCGGATACGGACTTTGAGGCCGTCGTCCAGGTCAAGGTCGGCCCGGTCAAGGCCAAGTTCAAGGGCAAGGTCGCGCTTACCGATCTTGATCCACCGAATAGCTGCACCATCAGCGGCGAAGCCCAGGGTGGCGTTGCGGCAGGCTTCGGCAAGGGCAACGCCAAGGTCCAGCTTACCGACGCTGAGGCTGGCGCCACCCGTCTCACCTATGCTGTACATGCCCAGGTCGGCGGCAAACTGGCTCAGATTGGCGCCCGACTGATCGACGGCGTCGCCGCGAAAATGGCTGAGGATTTCTTCGCCAAGTTCAACACCATCGTTGGCGAGCTGCCAGCACCGCAGTCGGCAGAAGCAGCCCCGGCCGCTGCCGAAGCGCCCCCAGCCGAACCGCAACCCGCTGGTGCCACTCAGCCAGAGATGCTTTCGGCCACGCCGCCGTCACAGCTTCCCTCGGTATCCAAAGGAATACCGAGTTGGCTATGGATCATTGCGCTCATCATCATCGTGGGCGCAGTAACGTTCCTGGTGCTGCGTAGCTGACCTTGCCGAAATGATTCTTGACGCCTTTCACAGGTTTCGCCCACTCTGTTGTCTGGTAAGGCGCGTGCAACGCCCTGCTCTGCGCTCTTAGGGAGGAAAGATATGACCATTTCCGTGACGATGACCGTCAACGGCCAGTCTGTTACGCGCGAAGTCGAGCCGCGCACTCTTCTGGTCCAGTTCCTCAGAGAACATCTCGGCCTGACCGGTACCCATATTGGCTGCGATACCAGCCAGTGCGGCGCCTGCGTCGTCCATGTGGACGGCCGCAGCGTGAAGTCCTGCACCATCCTCGCAGCCCAGGCGCAGGGCGCGAATGTCACCACGATCGAAGGTCTGGCCGCCAACGGCCAGCTGCATCCGATGCAAGAAGCCTTCCGTGAGCACCATGCGCTACAATGCGGCTTCTGCACGCCGGGCATGATCATGAGCGCCATCGACCTGGTGCAGCGCAATCCAAACCCCAGCGAAGAAACCGTCCGTCACGAGCTGGAGGGTAACCTCTGCCGCTGCACGGGCTACCACAACATTGTCAAGGCCGTGATGGCCGGGGCGCAAGCAATGCGGGGGTAACGCCATGACAAACCAGGCCGCCAATCAGGGTATTGGACAAGCTGTCCGCCGCAAGGAGGACTTCCGCTTTCTCACGGGCCAGGGTCATTACACCGACGATATCAACCGCCCCGGCCAGCTTTATGCCGCTTTCCTGCGTTCGCCGCACGCTTTCGCCAAGATCAAGTCCATCGATACGACCGCTGCCAGCAAGAAGCCGGGCGTGGTCGCCATCTATACCGGCAAGGACGTCGCGGCCGACAAGGTCGGCGGCCTGATCTGTGGCTGGACAGTCAAGGACAAGAAGGGCGAACCGCACAAGGCGCCGCGCCACGACATCATCGCTGTCGAATATGTCCGCCATGTCGGCGATCAGGTCGCGGTGGTGATCGCAGATACTGTCGCCCACGCCAAAGACGCCGTTGAAGCCATTCAGGTGGACTACGAGGTTCTGAAGCCAGTGGTGGACGTGCGTGAGGCGGTGAAGCCGGGTGCGCCGCAGGTGCATCCAGATGTGCCGGGCAATCTCTGCTACGACTGGGAATTCGGCGACAAGGCCGCTACCGAGAAGGCTTTCGCCAGCGCGGCCCACATCACCAAACTCGAACTGGTCAACAACCGCCTCTCGCCCAACCCGATGGAGCCCCGTAGCGCTATCGGCGAATACGATCCCGGCACCGATACCACCACGGTCTACACGACCTCGCAAAACCCGCATGTGCTGCGGCTGATCCTGTGCGCCTTCGTCTTCGGTCTGCCCGAGCACAAAGTGCGCGTGATCGCGCCGGATGTCGGCGGTGGTTTCGGCTCCAAGATCTTCAACTATCCGGAAGAAACGGTCTGCGTCTGGGCCGCCCGCAAGCTGAAGAAGCCGATCAAATGGACCTCGGACCGCACCGAGGCCTTCCTGACCGACGCCCATGGCCGCGACCATGTCACCCATGCGGAGCTGGCGCTGGACAAGGACGGCAAGTTCCTCGGCCTACGCGTCGATACGATGGCCAATATGGGCGCGTATCTGTCCACCTTCGCCTCTGCAGTGCCGACCTATCTCTACGCACTGCTGCTCGCCGGCCAATACACGACGCCGGCGATCTATGCCGAAGTGAAGGCCATCTTCACCAACACCACGCCGGTCGACGCCTATCGTGGCGCAGGCCGTCCGGAGGCCACCTATGTGGTCGAGCGTCTGGTGGAAGCCGCTGCGCGTGAGATGAACATCGATCCGGCCGAAATCCGCCGGCGCAACTTCATTCCGCCGACCGCTTTCCCGTATCAGACGCCGGTCGCTTGCGTGTACGATTCAGGCAATTACGCCAAGGCACTGGACGAAGCCTGCAGGCTGGCCGATTACGCCAACTTCCCCAAGCGCAAGGCGGAAGCTGCCCGCAAGGGCAAGCTGCGCGGCATTGGCCTGTGCGCCTATATTGAAGCCTGCGGCCTCGCGCCATCCAGCGTGGTCGGCTCGCTCGGTGCAGGCGTCGGTCTGTGGGAGTCGGCGCAGATTCGCTTTAACGCGACCGGCACGGTCTTCGTCTATACCGGTGCGCATAGCCATGGCCAGGGCCATGAGACCACCTTTGCCCAGATCGTTTCCGACAAGCTTGGCGTGCCGCTCGAGAATATCGAGGTCGTGCACGGCGATACCGCGCAGGTCCCGATGGGCATGGGCACCTATGGTTCCCGCTCGCTGGCGGTCGGCGGCTCCGCCATCGTCCGTGCGGCCGACAAGATCATAGAGAAGGGCAAGAAGATCGCGGCCCATCTGATGGAAGCCTCGGTCGACGACGTGACCTATGACAAAGGCGTCTTCTCGATCAAAGGCACCGACAAGCAGGTGCCGATGGCCCAAGTCGCCTTCACGGCTTACGTTCCGCACAACTATCCGCCCGATCTTGAACCCGGCCTGGAAGCCAGCGCCTTCTACGATCCGTCCAACTTCACCTTCCCCGCCGGCGTGCATATCGCCGAGGTCGAGATCGACAGCGACACCGGCGTGACCACCATCGTCAACTGGGTGGCAGTCGACGATTTCGGCAAGGTGATCAACCCGATGATCGTCGAAGGCCAGGTGCATGGCGGCATTGCGCAGGGTATCGGCCAGGCCCTGCTGGAAGGTGTGGTCTACGATCAGGAAAGCGGCCAGTTGCTCACCGCCTCCTTCCTCGATTACTGCATGCCGCGGGCGGACAACCTGCCCTCCTACAAGATCGGCATGATTGAGACCCCCTGCCCGCATAATCCGCTGGGCGTCAAGGGCTGCGGCGAAGCCGGAGCCATTGCCGCGCCGGCAGCGCTGATGAATGCCATTACTGATGCCTTGGGCACCGAAAAGATCGACATGCCGGCGACGCCGCTGAAGGTCTGGCAAGTGATCCAAAGCCACAATTTTGCCGCTGCGGCAGAATAAGAAAGACGGAGATCAGCCCCATGTATGCGTTCAACTATCACCGCCCGTCTTCACTGGACGACGCAGCCAAGCTGCTGAGCAGCGCCTCGGACGGCAAATTCCTCGCCGGCGGCCAGACCCTGCTGCCGACGCTGAAGCAGCGTCTGGCTTCGCCTTCCGATGTGATCGACCTGACCGGTATTCCCCAGCTGAGCGGGATCACCGTCTCGGGCAGCGCGGTCACCATTGGCGCCACCACCCGCCATGCGGCGGTGGCGGCTTCGGCCGAGGTCAAGAAGGCGATCCCGGCCCTGGCCAAGCTTGCATCCGGCATCGGCGATCCCCAGGTGCGGAATATGGGCACGCTGGGCGGCTCGATTGCCAATAACGACCCGGCGGCCGATTACCCCGCTGCTGTTCTCGGGCTTTGCGCGACCGTCCATACCAACAAGCGCACCATCGCTGCTGACGATTTCTTCACAGGCATGTTTGAGACCGCCCTGGAAGAAGGCGAGATCGTCACCAAGGTGGAGTTTCCGATCCCGAAGCGGGCCGGCTACGTCAAATTCCCCAACCCGGCCTCGCGCTATGTAATGGTTGGCGCCTTTGTGGCGGAAACCGCCGACGGAATCCGTGTCGCGATCAACGGCGCTGGCCCCTGCGTCTTCCGCCACACGGAAATGGAAGCCGCCTTGGCGAAGAACTTCTCGCCCGATGCGCTGAAGGGCATCAGGACCGATCCGGCCGGGATGAACAACGACATCCATGCCAGCGCCGAGTATCGCGCCCATCTTGTTGGCGTCATGGCCCGGCGTGCGGTCGAAGCCGCGCTTGGCTGACGCAAACGATCCAAATGTGAGAACGGCGCGCCCTGATAAAGGCGCGCCGTTTTGCTTTACGACTTACCCTTGGGCGGCAGGCTTGTGAGATAGGCGTATAACGCGCCGATCTCGGTGTCATTCAGCTCCCGTAGGGACTCGAACGGCATGACCTGGATTTCCGATCCATCCGGCCGCCGGCCGCTACGCAGCATCGCGGCAAACATCCCGGCATCGCGATAAGCCTGCATGCCACCACCTGGCACGGATGTGAGATTTGCGGCCGGTGGCCAATCCGGCGGGCCGCCTGGGACTTTGCCGCCAGTCAGATCGAGGCCATGGCAGCCCTGGCACATATTCGCGACATAGGCGCCATTGGCCAAAATATCGTCTGCCGGCGCCGGCTTTGCGGGCGGAAGGCTGTGGTCGATCTTCTCGGCGGCATCCCGCACGATCCCGGCCGCGTAGGCGAACCGCACCGGCGAAGGTAACTGCACGATGCGGCCATCGCCCGGCTGCGGAGGCAAGCCGCGCATATAGGCGATCATCGCCCCCAGATCAGCATCCGTCATTCGCGCATAGTCTTCGCTGGGCATCACCATCAAGGGCCTGAGATCGGGTGCAATGCCATGCCGGATGCTGCGCACCCAATCGGTTACGCTGTAATCCGCCACCGCGCCCTGGGATGTAATATTGGGCCCACGCACCACCAGGTCGCCATTGTCGATGAGCGTCCGCCCCAGGCCATCCTTGCCATGGCAATCGGTGCAGCCGCGCGATTCATAGAGATATTTTCCGCGCGCCAGCGCCGCCTCGTCTTGCGGAATGGCCACGGCCGCCGGACTGATCTCAATCCTGCGGTTCATTTTGTGGTCGCTGCCGAAATGGGCGAATGCCACAAGTCCCGCCAGGACGGCAGCCAACCCGCCGCCCGTCCATAAGGCGGCCTTCGCGACGCGGCGCATGTCAGGCCGCTCCACCCAAGATGCAATATCCGGACTTCCTATTGGCCATCATGCTTTCCTCTCCGTTTACGGATGCTTAGGATATTTATGAGATATCTCTCATATTTGAGAGATGTCTCAATATGAGAGGAGCCTCATTTTGTCAAACAAAAAACAGCCGCCTACCAAACGCGACAGAACCCGGCGGCAACTCCTTGATGCCGCTGCGAAAGTGTTTGCGGCCCGTGGTGTCGATGCAGCCAGTATCCAGGAAATAGCGGCTATGGCCGGTGTCGCCAACGGCACCTTCTACAATTACTTCGCTACAAAAGAAGCAATTCTCGAGGCCGCCGCCGTCCATTATGGGGTCAGCCTGTGCCAGCGCATCGATGCCAGTTGCGTGCAGGTTGAAGATGGCGCCGAACGCATGTCTATTGGCGGCAGAAATTACATGTTGCTGGCTATCGAGCAGCCGGATCTGGCCCGTTTCCTGATGTCGGTGGCTGTTGCCTCGCCGATCTGGGACGAACAGATCCGCCCCTATATCACCCGCGATCTTCTACTGGGGATCAAGCAGCAGCGTTTTCACGTCGCCAGCAAGGACGCGGCGATGACAATGATCATGGGCACCAACATGGCCGCGATCCGCAGCATCCTGGCCGGCAAAGCCGGGCGCAGCCATGTTGTTGCCGTGTCGGCGACGATCCTTCGTGGCTTAGGCATGTCGCCTAAAGAGGCCGATGAAGTGGCGCGTCGGCCGCTGCCCCCCCTGCCGCCCGCTAGCGAAGCGTGATCGGCTTCCCATGCGGCGTTGCGCGCGCCGCGCGGTCCCAGGCAGCCGCGGTTTCACCCAGCATGTCGGCAGTGGCGGCCCCCTTCTCGACCACCAGCCGTTCCAGCGCATTCAGCCAATGCCGGTAATAAGTCTCGCCGGTATCGGGATCGCCGGCGGCCTGCGCCCGCTTGATCTCTTCGCTCAGCACCTGCGCCCATTCAGGCCAGTTAAACAGGCCCTTCTGGTGCAGCGCAACAGCCATGGCAAAGGCCTGCGCTTCCCAGGGCGCGCGGAAGACCGGCCCCTCAGCATCGCAAGGCAGATCCGGAAGGAGGGAACGATCCGGCATGCTCATGCCACAGGCTCCAGATAGCTTTCCCAGGCGTCGACGGAGACCGATAGTGTCGGATCGGCGGCCTCGCCCCACAATTCCGTCCCTTTAAACCGCACCGTATAGAGCCATTGCGGCTGCTCGCCCTGCCCCAGGGCGTTGCTGTCGGGAAAGACATGCGCGCCGTGGACAAGCTCAATGACACCCTCGTGGCCCCTCACGTAGCGCGGCAGTCTTGTATGGCTGGTGGGATGCATGTTCTTGGCGCGGACACGATCGCCGACTTTGAAACGCGCCGCGGTATTCGTCTCGCGCTCCGTCGGCCCGCCTTTGGCTAGTACCGTCGCCACGGCATCGACGTTGAGGATGCGCGGCAAGGGTTTCGGCGGCTGCAGTGAGCGGCCGGTCTCGATTTCCTCCGGCGTGACCAGCCCGCGCTCGGTCATCAGCTTTTCTAGACCTGCCAGCCAGATTCCGTAGTAGCTCTTGGAGAGATATTCTGGCGGCGGCAGGCTCTCGCGCGCCGACCGCGACATATCGAGATTCCACTGGCCGGTCGCACCCATCGCCAAGGTCAGGGCAAAGACACGGCGCTCCCACTCGGCATGGAATTTCGGCTCATCCTCTCCTTCGGGGCATACAGGGCCAAAGCCCATCATGCCGCCCATATCGGCCGCGCCATTCATCGCGCCACCTCCGCTGGCTGGCGGGGCAATCCGGTGCCGATCATGCTGTCGCGGGTCACCAGCTTGGCCAGATCCTCTTCGCTCCAGCCCTCGGTGCCATCAGGCCGTTCGGGCAATACCAGATAGCGAACTTCGGCGGTGGAATCCCAGACCTTGATCTGCTTGCCGGCCGGCAACTCGATGCCGAAATCCTTCAGCACGCCGCGCGGATCGATCACAGCGCGGGAGCGATACGGCGCCGACTTGTACCAGACCGGTGGCAGCCCCAGCACCGGCCAAGGATAGCAGGAGCATAACGTGCAGACGACCATGTTATGAACGGTCGACGTATTCTCCACCGCCACCATATGTTCGCCCTGCCGGCCGACATAGCCGAGCGACGCAATTGCCGCAGTCGCATCCTTCAGCAGCCAGTCGCGATAGGCAGGATCGGACCAGGCTTTAGCTACCACCCGGGCGCCGTTATGCGGACCGACCCTTGTCTCGTAGGTCTCGATCAGCGCATCGAGGGCTGCGGGATCGACATAGCCCTTTTCAACCAGCACGGTCTCCAAGGCGCGGACGCGCAGTTCGACCTCCGAGAGGATGGTCCCCTCGCCATGCTCATGGTCGTGATGGTGCTGATCGTGATGATGATTATGATCGTGGCTCATGGACGTTTCCTGTTACTTGCTGGGACTATAGCAGGAAATCTCTCGGCGATGAAAAGCTGTATCCCGTTCCCAGGCACCTAACTTCCTTCGTCGCCCCGAACGCCTAGCCGCTGGCGGCGGCGGTCTTGGGTAATACCATCGAGGCCCGCAAACCGGGCTGATTGTCACTCAATGCCAGTCTTCCGCCATGCAGGCGGACCACCGCTTCGACCAGGCTCAAGCCCAGGCCGGCGCCACTGCTGCCACGGCTGGCATCGCCGCGATAGAAGCGTTTCGTCACCTGATCGCGTTCGCTTTCCGCTATGCCCGGCCCGCTATCGGCGACGGCGATTACGATGCCTTGATCGGTCGCATTTGCCGACAGCGCGATCCGGCCGCCGCTTGGCGTGTATTTCACGGCGTTGTCCACCAGGTTTCCCACGGCCTGGGCCAGAAGGAACGGATCGCCATCCACCTGCAGATCCGGCGCCAGATCGATCGACAGGGCGATGTCCTTCGCCTCCGCCGTCGGGCCATAAAGCTCGGCGATATCCTGGGCCAAGGCCGCAACATCGACCTTCGTAAAGCCCGCACGCCGCAAGCCTGCATCGACTTCGGCCAGACGCAGCAAGGCATTGAAGATGCCGATCAGGCGATCGATATCGCCGATCGCCTCGCCCAGTTCATCCAGCATTTTCTCGTCATGAGCGCGTGTGCGCAGCAGCCCTTCAAGACGCGCCCGTAGCTCGGTCAGCGGCGTTCTCAAGTCATGGGCAATCGCATTCGAGACATTCCGAACGCCTTCGATCAGCTGCTGAATCTGGTCCAGCATGGCATTAATCGTCCGTGCCAGATGATCGAACTCGTCATTGGCGTCGCGTAAGGGCATGCGCCGTCCGAGATCGCCCTGCACGATGGCATTGGCGGTGCGGTTGATGGTCTCGATGCGCCGCAGCACCGTCCGGCGCAGCAGCAATCCGCTTAAGATGGCAAAGGCCACGGCCACGAGTACGGCCCAGGCCAGACTGCGCAGGAACAGTGCCCGCATTGCCACGCGGTCCTGTACATCGCGGCCGACCAGAAGCTGGAAGTTGCCCGGCAGGACCACATGCAAAAAGCGCGTAGCATGCAGCCTGTTCTGATATACCAGATCGATCTCGTACCAGCCGGGAGTGCGGCCGATTTTCCCGGGCCAGGCATCGACATTGCCAGCCAATGGCTTGAGGAATGGATCTGTCAGAAGATAGATCGCCTTCCTGTCGACATCTGCAATCACGCGTTCGTTGACCGTCTGGATCGCGCCGGGCAATCCGAAATCCCGCAAACGGTCGCCGATGGCGCGGATATCGGCGGTGATCACCGCGTCGGTTTCACGGTCGAGATAGCCGGTCGTATTCCACCAGACCAGACCAAGCAGCAGCACCGACGACACCACGAACAGGATCGCATAACCCAGCGCCAGCCGCAGTGAGGTCGAGCGCAGCAGCTTAATCATCGGCCGACAAGCGATAGCCGGCGCCGCGCACCGTATGCAGCAGCGGCCGGTCGAAACCTGCATCGATCTTCTGGCGCAGATTGCTGATATGAACGTCGATCACGTTGGTCTGGGGATCGAAATGGTAATCCCAGACATTCTCCAGCAGCATGGTGCGAGTTACCACCTGGTTGGCATGCCGCATCAGGTATTCCAACAGCTTGTATTCACGCGGCTTGAGCTGGATTACCTGGCCGCTGCGCGTCACCCGGCGCGACAGCAGATCCATGTGCAGATCGCCGACACGCAGCGAAGTCTGCGGCGCGTCGCCGCTCTGCCCGCGGCGCACCAGGGCATGCAGCCGCGCTTCCAGCTCGCCAAAAGCGAAGGGTTTGGTGAGGTAATCGTCGCCCCCTGCCTTCAGGCCGCGGATGCGCTCATCGACATCCGACAGCGCGCTCAGGATCAGGATCGGGGTGCGGTTGCCGGTCTTGCGCAGCGCCTCGATGATTCCCAGCCCATCCACGCCACCGGGCAGCATGCGGTCGAGAATCACGGCGTCATAGGATTCCGAACTGGCGAGGAACAGCCCGTCGCGGCCGTTATCGACGTGGTCGACCACATGGCCGGCCTCGGTAAGGCCCTTACGGACGAATTGGCTGACTTTCGGATTGTCTTCGACCAGCAGGACCTTCATGCGTCACCATAGAGGCCGGGGCGGCTGTCGCCGCCCCGGTTGCTGTCAGGCAAGAGACAGGGCTAGATAATAAGGCGTGCCGTTGCGCATCACCAGCAGCGGAACCGCCTCCTTCTTGACCTGGCGTGCGGTGCGGATCTTCTCCGCCACTTGCTCGGGCGTGGAGACGCTGTCGTCGCCGACCCGCAGGATGACATCGCCCTGACGCACGCCGCTGCGTTCGGCATTGCTGTCGCGGGTGACGTCGGCCACTACCACACCCTTGGTGTTGCCCTCGATCCCCAGCCGGCTGCGCAGCTCCGGCGTCAGCGGCGCGAGCGCAAGACCGACCTTTTCGTCACCCGTCGGATCCTCCGCCGAAGCGGTCTGCTCGGCTGGCTGCTTGCCGATCGTCACCGTGATCACGCGTTCGCGTCCATCCCGCCAGATGGTCAGCTTGGCGCGCTCGCCCGCCCTCACATTTGCCACTGCGGTGGCAAGATCGCGCGGCTTCTCGATGATCTTGCCGTCGATGCCGATGATCACGTCGCCCTGCTTGATGCCGGCCTTCTCAGCGGGCGAGTCAGGCTGCACGACGCTGACGATCACGCCGTTGCTGTCGCTGCGCCCCACGGCCTTGGCGAGCGTTTCGGTCATCGGCTGCATATGTACGCCGAGCCAGCCGCGTTCTACCTTGCCGCTTTCCTGTAGCTGGGCCACCACCTGCGCTGCGAGATTCGAAGGCACGGCAAAGCCGATACCGACATTGCCGCCGCTGGGCGTGTAGATCGCCGTGGCGATGCCGATCACATTGCCGTACTGATCGAACACCGGACCGCCGGAATTGCCGGGATTGATCGGCGCATCGATCTGAAGGAAGTCATCATAGGGCCCGGCATTGATGTCGCGGCCGCGGGCCGAGAGAATGCCCGCCGAAACGCTGCCGCCAAGCCCGAAGGGATTGCCGACCGCCACGACCCAGTCGCCGATGCGGGCTTTGTCGGAATTGCCGAACACCACATGCGGCAGCAGCTTCTTCGCCTCGATCTTCAGAAGCGCCAGATCGGTCTTCGGATCGCGCCCCTTCACGGTGGCGGGATAGCTGCTGCCGTCATCCAGCGTGACCTCGATTTTGCCGGCGCCTTCGACGACATGGTTGTTGGTCACGATCAGGCCGCTCGGATCGATCAGGAAGCCCGAGCCCAGCGCATGCCGCGGCGTGCGGCGCTGCTGATCGAAAAACGGCTTGAAGAACTCCTCGAAGGGCGAGCCCGGCGGGAAATTCGGTAGGCGCTGCCGGGTGCTGGGATCGACCTTCTCGGTGGTGGCGATGTTGACCACCGCAGGCTTTACCCGCTCGACCAGATCGCCGAAGCCGGGATGCAGGGCCTGCACCGCCGGAGCCTGCGGCTGGATGGTCTGCGGCGTGACGGTCTGGCCCAGCTGGGCCCGGGCGGCGATGAAGCCGCCCCCGCCGGCGACAATGGTGCTGGCCAGCAGCAGCGCGACGACGGCGCGTTTGCCGCGGCCGGATTTGCGAGGGGTTACGTCGTTCATCGGGACAGCTCCTGTGCTCGAAATTCGTGAGCACAAGATAGGGACGCAACTTTTCGCCCGACCTGAAGGCCGAATTAAAAATCTTTAATCAAACCACCCGCAGATAGCCCATCATCCCGGTCTCCTGGTGTTCGATGATGTGGCAGTGGAACATCCAGTCGCCCGGCTCGCCCGCGACGAAGGCGATCCGCAGCCGCTCCTTCGGCCGCACCAGAACGGTATCGGCCCAATGCACCGGCACGTCGCGTTCGCTGGAGCCCAGCACGCGGAAGGTCTGGCCGTGCAGATGCATGGGATGCTGATGCGGCGTGCCGTTGAACAGCTCGACAATATAGCTCTCGCCGCTTTTCAGCCCGGCCAGCGGCGGCGGCTTGCGGTCATGCGCCGCGCCCGGCCAAGCCTGACGGTTGATCGACCAGAAGACCTTCTGCGTCAGGCAGATCTCGTCGGCGGTGGCGCCCATCTCCTTGGCCCAGGCCTCCAGCGCCGGATCGGCATGGCCGGCCAGCAGCGAGAATTCTAGCTTTGTCGCCGCCTTCAGGTCCGGCACCGGCAATTCCGCCGGCGGCAGGCGCAAGCTGGCCCTGGTGCTGCGCAGGCCTTGGCCCGCTGTGACGATTTTGGCGAGCGGCCGCGGCTTGCTACTGAAGACATCCTCCAGCACGAGTTCCGCGCCGGCTTTCTCGGGCGCGACGAAGCCGACATCGGCGCGCATGGCCGGACCGAGCCGCCAGGCATTCAGCGGGAACGGATCGCAGGCATTGCCATCGGTGGCGATCACCACGGCCCGCACGCCGCTCAGGCTGAGCTGCGGGATGCGGGTGGAATCGAGATTGAGGATACGCAGCCGCACGCGGGCGCCGGGCGGCACGGTAAGCACCGGCACCGCCTGGCCGTTGGCGGTGCGCAGGCGGCCGAAACTGCCAGCTTTCGCCGCGCCCGCATCGGTGAGAAAATCCTCGAAGCTGCCGTCATGCTTCACGCGCCAGTCCTTCAGCGCGATGACATGCTCGACATCGAACAGGCCCTGGTCGCGCGGGTCCTCCACGATCAGCACGCCGGCAAGGCCGCGGCCCAGAGCTTCGACCGTGTTACAATGCGGATGGAAGAAGAAGGTGCCGGGATCGGGCGGTGAGAAGCTGTAGGTAAAGCTTTCTCCCGGCTTGACCGGGGCTTGCGTGAAATACGGCACGCCATCCATCGCATAGGGCACGCGCAGCCCATGCCAGTGGATCGTGCTGTGCTCCTTCAGCTCGTTTCTGAAGACCGCCTTGAACGGCCGGCCGCGCTGGGTGCGCAGCACGATGGGAAGCGTGTCGTTCTTGCCGTCGTCGTAGAGCCACAGAGTGGACGGGCCGACCGCGCCCGGCAGGGTCTTCGGCACCTCGCGGGCGGTGAGCGTGACGCCGCCCTCTTCCGCTGCCAGAAGACGGCCCGGCAGAATCACGCTGGGAAGAATCGCAGCGGCCAGACCGGACGTACTGGCTTGGAGACTGGCCTGAAGAAAGGTACGACGAGAAAGACGCATCACGACCTCAATCGAAACGCCGAATCACGGCGCAACTCAAAATCCGGGCGGGCTGGTCGTGACAGGCTCAGATCGGGCATGGCCCGGGTCGGGGCTTAGGGGTAAGTGGCGGAGGGGAAGGGATTCGAACCCTCGATACAGGTTTACCCTGTATAACGGTTTAGCAAACCGCCGCCTTCAGCCACTCGGCCACCCCTCCGCACGCGAGTGGGTATTTACACGGCGTATGCGGGGCCCCTTCTAAGGGGCTGGGGAGGCCCTGTCAACGATCATCCCTGGCTTATGCCGACCGCCTCCTTGCCGCCGGTCCAATCCAGCAATTCCCGGTAACTCAAGGGAAAAACCGCATGCGGATGCCCGGCCGCGGCATGCAGGGTTTCGAACCGCTTCAGGCTGGCATCGACCGCGATGGGAAGCCTTTCCAGATGCCCCAGCGGCGAGACGCCGCCAATGGCAAAACCGGTCGCCTGGCGGACCAGATCGGCATCGGCGCGCTTCGGCGTGCCGCCCAGGCCGAGCGCCTGGCCCAGAGCCGCCAGATCGCATTGCCGGTCGCCCGCCACCAGCGCCATCACCGGCTTGCCCTCATGGGCAAAGACCAGCGATTTGACGATGGCGCCGACCGGGCAGCCCAGCGCATCGGCCGCCTGCTGCGCCGTGCGGGCGGAATCCGACAGCACAATGACGCGGTCGCCCGCGCCGAGATTGCGCAGGGCCTCGCGCACGCGGCGCACCGAGGGATGTTCCAGGATGGGATCGGCAGTCGCGCTCATGACGTCCCTCTTCTCACGCGCGCCGCTTTACGGCACCTCGAAACCGCGCTGCACGGCCGGGCGCGCCTTGATCGCCTCGAACCAGCGCTGCACGTTCGGATACTGCGCCAGATCGATGCCCTGCCAGTCGTGGCGGAACACCCAAGGAAAGGTCGCGATATCGGCGATGGTGTATTCGTTCGCGGCGAGATATTCGCTTTTGCCCAAACGCTCGTTCATCACGCCGTAGAGCCGCGCAACTTCAGTGTCGAAGCGCTTGAGCGCGTAAGGCACCTGCTCCTTGGCGGTGCGGCGGAAGTGATGCGACTGGCCGAAATTCGGGCCGATGCCGCTCATCTGGAACATCAGCCACTGGATGGTGATCATCCGCGCGGTCGGGTCCTTGGGCAGGAATTTGCCGGTCTTCTCGGCGAGATAGATCAGGATCGCGCCCGACTCCCACAGCGTGAACGGCTTGGCATAACCGGCCAGCGGATCGTGATCGACGATGGCCGGAATCTTGCCGTTCGGATTCACTTTCAGGAAATCCGGATCGAACTGCTCGTTCTTGGTGATGTCGATGGGGAAAACCTGATACGGCAGCCCGGTCTCCTCCAGCATGATGGAGATTTTGCGGCCATTCGAGGTACCCCAAACATAAAGATCGATCACGGAAGACTCCTTTATCGTTATCGGTTTCCACGTCACGTCATGCCACGCCTTGGGCGTGGCGGGATGAATGTGATGAGCGGGCGGACATCACACCCTTTTCACAAAATGGAAGCTGACGATCGTGTAGCGCTGGCGGTGATAGAAGCGGTGTGCGTCCACGCGATGGGTGCCGCTGTCGAGATCGACCACCTTTCGGCCTTCGGATTTCGCCAGAGCCTCAACCCAGTCCAGCATGATGGCGCCATAGCCTTTCGAGCGCACACTGCTCAAGGTGGCGAGATCGTCGACATAGATCAGCGGGCCATGCACCAGGCGCTCCTGCCGGCGGAAGCCGATGCAGGCGACCGGCTTGCCCGCCTCTTCCACATAGCC